>Ga0256405_10004373_pt1 | contig 26565 bp, 29 predicted proteins | sample RumenRJG_02DNA_FD_189096 | JGI IMG/M metagenome (GOLD analysis project Ga0256405, IMG submission 189096) | Bovine rumen microbial communities from Lethbridge, Alberta, Canada - RJG_02 | ecosystem: Host-associated > Mammals > Digestive system > Stomach > Rumen | place: Canada: Alberta... | reverse complement strand
GCATCACCGCCTTTTCTTTCTCTTATCAATAATACCTTGTATAGGTCCCCGAAAGCCATAGCCTTCGCTTGTCTGCAAGGTCGAAAATTTCAAACTCCCCTGATTTCTCCTACTACTCAAAAACCACACCTTTTCCTGTTTACCACCGTTTCGAACTGAGGTGACAGTCTTAAGCATGTTACCTGGGGTTTTAACCCCCACTTTATAAAAGCCCTACTCCGCCGAGTAGGTAAAGCGGACAACCTGTCATTATTTTGTGTTATATTGCGAAAGCCAGTGGTAAGTTGGTACTAAATCTCAAAACCCACCCCGGGCGACCAATATTAAAAAGTTTCCGGAAAACGCTGTTCCAGTTGTTCTTGTTCCTTGTCACCCATCTCCAGAGCCCATAACTTCATCCCAACTATACCTTGTTCCCTTTGTGAGAACCAGAGTGCCTTTTCCTTCCCAATAATATGAACTGCCGTCACCATAGACAACGACGGCGTACCAGTCGTTTTTCCTCTGCCGGCATCGGTAATTTCCATCAATTAAACTGGTGACAACTGCTTTCAGTGACTTCTGTCCAGAAGGCAAGGTAATTCTTCTCCCAAGCTGCATTATCTTCGGCTTATCTTTTCCCACACATCCTTTTATATCGATGTTCTTTTTGCTGACCAGGATTACAATTCCTGCGTTGTCCTCATGCAGCTGCAGCGTTCCATCAATCAGTGCATATGTCACTTGAGACCTGATCGATCTTGCGTTCTCAAGATCAACTGTTCTTCTGGCCTGCTCCACTTTTCCGACGAGAACAGGAACTAAGATTGCTGTAAGAATTCCAATAATTGCAATTACAATCAATAGCTCTGTCAGTGTGAAGCCTTCCGCACTCTTTATAGCTTTACTTTTTATTCTGATGGATTCGTCCCCTCAAGAATGCCTTTTATCTGTTCTGCAAATTTCGGAAGATCATCGAAAACAACCTCTACAATGATACTCCAGTTTGTTCCCTCGTAATGATGAACCAGCCTATGACGAAGTCCTGCTACTTTGTTCCATGGAATATCTTTATATTCTTCCGTGAGTGTCTTCGAAAGATTATTAGTATGCTCCCCAATATTATAAAGAGGAGTGGTGATAGCCCACTGAATAAACTGATCATTCAGAACTTGTTCTCTGGTAATATTTCTAATATCTATCTGTTTTTTCAGATCATCATAGTTCTTGACAATCTTTTTTAGTCTCTCAACATCAGCTGAATCTATCTTAGTCATGCTACGATTTTTACTCCATCCTGCATTACATTTTCATAAAACGGAGTTCCGGTATTGAGCTCACGAATTTCATAAACGTCAACCGCTTTGTTGATTAACCTCTGAAGGTCCTCTGCCAGAGCAAAAATATCTGTTGCATGAAATTCAGGACCTCCTATAACGACAAGATCAATATCGGACTTTCCATTTGCCTGCCCACGTGCATAGGAGCCAAAAAGCAACGCTGATTCAGCATGATATTTGATTAATAGACTTTTCACACAGTCTTCTATTTCTCTGAATGATAATACTCTTTCTGACATATCATGCACCTCCTTCTCATCTTCATTATTGATCTTATCCCAAAATTTCAAACAGCGGTTTTTTGAACATTCAAACCGGATTTTCCAAGCGATATGTACTTTATTAATACTCTTTCGAATGTACTCTCATAATGCTACGGAAGAGATAATCTAAAGCACCATTATACAATTTACTGTCATCGAACTGATCTACGATTAATTCATATACCCCATCAATTGAGGTAATCAACGCTGGTCTCGCTAATAGCATCCAGTATGTACCACCAACTCTACAGACCTTTGGTATTTGTTCTTCAACGATATCATCCAAACGATCGGTGTTAATTGCTTTATAAAAATTTCCCATTACCTGTAGGAAGTTCATTTTACCCATGTGAGTATGCTGAGAAGTCGAAATCAAATGCCAGTACATGCATGATGTTCGGATGATTAATATCATCCTTACAGATCAGTCGATAATTATTTTGATAAAATCTGAATATCGTAAGCTTGCTGTCGTTGGAAACAATCCCGGAGGTATCACATATCTGCTGCAATGATGTGCTGCACATGCTGTAGGGTATTTTCTCAAGACCGAGCTGTTTTCCACGATCTCTGGCCTCTGTTGCACTGATAGAGGACAAATCCTTAAGCCTTACAATTAAATCCTCAAAAGCATCTGCCTTATCTCTTTGATTTCCAAATCCCTTAAGACCATATCTGTTGTTGCTCGTAATATGTGAGAATCCAAAGCACATTTTTGATACAGGTGGTGTCTGATGAGAGTAGATTGTATCATCCGGCTTCCTGTTATCTCGAATCCTTTTATTTGATTTACTCATCTGCCACCTATATTACTGTACATAATTCTTTGCAAAATACTCCTGCATGATATTTTGATCAATCTCACCATTCAAGCGCTGACCATTGTCCGTAGCCAGACGCCATGGATCTTCTTCGTGTGTCTTATTTCGCAGTGCCCAGGCAGAGTACTTTCCAAAAGTCACAAAAACCTGTTCAAGCAGATTCTGAACATCTTCATCAATCTGATCTGCATCCGCGAGTTCAGCATCAGACACATCAAGGTTATAAGGATCAGGAAAAGCATGATAGACCTCTTCTACAACAGGTCCATGTTCCCATGCCACTATCTTTTCATCAAAAAGCCTTTCCCCGTTATTGATCGCAAGGTAGCATCCTTCCGCATAATATAAAAGTTTGAGGAGTTTCAGCAGTGTCATCGGGTCTGCTCCTTCATTTTCCATAGCTTCCTGGTTTCTTTTAATGAACCAATGCGCAATCTGCATTGCAGAATATTTAGCCATCGCTCTTCTCCTTTCCATATTTGGCAAAGCGAAGCTTCGCCATCGAGGTATCGAATGAAATGCCTTTACAGAAAGCGATATGTTCTCTTAACCACGCACTGTACCCGAAGTAACTTGTGCGCTTTATAAGATGCTTGTGAGATACATAGATATGTATGGTTTACTCAATCAGCCGCTTAATGTCAAGGCACTAAGACCAATAATTCACTAATCACGCTCTCGCTATTCCATGGGGGTCTGACCCCTTTTTGTTGCTACGGCCCGTGTCTGGCTCCGCCCAAGGGGCGGTGCCAGACACGGAATGACTTATTCTGATCCTTTTCTGCTGAGTACAGCTCCTATGATCTTAAATAATATCTTCACATCAAGCCACAATGACCAGCTGTCGATGTACTCGCAGTCAAGGCGGACAATTTCTTCAAAACGGCTCGATATGAACGTTCAAACCAAAGTACATAATTTCCCGGGTTTGAAATTTGAAAGTCTATATCACTGCTTCATCATCGAAGAATACTTGTCTCTGTCCTTCTCTGGAATCTGGAGAGCGTCCATGGCCTGATTCAGGCTGATCTTTAATGTTGCCATCATATTGTTAAGGTAGTCTACCGTTTTTTCTCTCACGGCTGCATCAACAGCTTCATTTCTCATGTCTTCCATCTGTTTACACATAAACGCCACTCCTTCCTCTGTTTCTTTCAGATAAATGGCTCTTTCAGCCATCTCCTTACTCTTCATCTGATGAGGATCTGAACAGTTGAAATCATGCATCAGATTGCCAATTTCATCATCGCCCCTATACTGGCCATTTACATAAAGGATATGTTCACCATCATCAAATGGATTGCAAGTAGTCAGATTCATACCCTTCTCTTGTCTGCAACCCCAAAAATTTCAAACAGCAGGAAAATTTCCTACTACTCAAAGCCCACAGCTTTTGCTGTTTACCACCGTTTCGAACTGAGGTGACTACCAAGAGCGTGTTACCTGGGGTTTTAGACCCCACTATACAAAAGCCCTCGACCTCAGAGAAGGTAAAGCGGAAAACCTGTTAATCAAAGCGCCTCCAGGCTGAATATTGTCTCCTCGCCTTTACGTGCAGCCTTCAATATAAACAGGTTATCCTTCGTAGTCAGTAGATTTGCAGGATTTCTTCCGATAATCAGATATTGATTGCTGATATCCGTAGAGATGTATTTCCTGACCTCATCTGTGAGCAGAATGTCTGCATTATCAATTACAATGACCTTGCCGGTATACCGCCCAAGCAATTCTAAGATATTGTCTCTGATATTGAGATAATTCAGGCACACGAGTCGTTCATCAGCTGCCGATTCTTCTCTAAGTATTGTGTATACTAATGTTTTCCCCTCTCCCGAATCTCCTGTCAGGATTGTCAGGTTATTCGTAAAGTGGAAATCAATAAGCGATGATGTGTGTCTTACAGATAAATGATCCGTCACAACTGGCTTAATCTTCATACTCCCACCAGTCCTTTAATTCTCCATAATCTTTTATAATTCTCTGCCCGCTGTCATCCACGCACCTGACTTCAATATTAATGAACGGAATTATCGGATAGCTGCTATATACATTTCCTTCTTTAAGTTGATAAATATAACTGATAGCATTATCCCCACACTCATTGACGCTAAAAACCTGTTCCGGGTAATACATAATATTTAATGCTGTCTTACATCCAGTTGATAGCTTATCAATATCAAGCACTGCTCCGTTAAATTTGGAGATGATTTTATATCGGCTGTTTAGCGAGCACCCGTCTATATCTGCTATGGCTTTCTTAGCCTTATCGTCAATCTTCGTGACTGTATTCTTATCAAAGAACCAGTCATTCATAATAATAAGCTCCTGGTCTCTCGGTATATTTATTTTACTCTTATATATCGTAATCATATCGAATCTTCTATGCCATTCTTAATGAATTCTTTCCGAATGGATGTTTCTCTATATATCTGCCTCATCTTCTCAGTAAGATCTATTCGTCTTTTATCCAGGCCGCAAATATCATCTTCCTGCCTGTCGTCCCACTCACAACATGAAATGTGCCAGCAAGGACCAAGTTTACTCTTCGATACCTCAAAGCCTGTATTCCGCGTAATGTCAAAGAGAAGCTTTGCCGAAAACTGCTCTATATTATGGCAATTCCATTTTACGGCATACTGATGAATCTCATAAATGGAGCCATTAACGCCAATTCCTTTGTCCACCGCATGCAAAAAGTTTTCTCTGACCGTAAGTAGGTCTCTTCGTTTTTGTTTCAACTCATCTTCTTCTGCGAAAACCCAGGAATCAAGTTCCTGAAATTGAAGCAGGATATATTCGAAGCAGGCAAAATCAATCAAATGAACATTCTTCATATTTCTGGCAATTCGTGTGACCCTTGCCCATTCCATAGTTGTCTGCTGATTATCAAACGAATCGTCAAGGACTATATAATATTCATCATCACTCTCCTGGATCTTTCCGACGAATTTTACGAGCTCGCTGCTATTCCCGCCACTCATCAACACAATGTCAGGAAACAAAGCCTTCAGAAAGTCTCTCCAGAAGGTGTATCCGCTTTTATCTTCTCTATCTTCAATAATAAAATATCTGTTCCGCATTGCCTTTATCAATTATATTCACAGAAGCTCGTGTGTTGAAAGTGCCCAAAATTTCAAATCAAGCACTTTTTTCCTACTACTCAAAGCCCACAGCTTTTGCTGTTTACCACCGTTTGGAGCTGAGGTGACAGTCTTATAGTAGGAACTCCAGGTTTAGAGGTCTAATGATTGTCCGTTGGTAGCCTGCATCATAACGCTTTCCTTTCCATATTTGGCAAAGCAAAGCTTTGCCATCAAGGTATAGATTGAAATACCTTGACAGAAAGCGATATGTTCTCTTAACCACGCACTGTACCCGAAGTAACTTGCGCGCTTTATAAGATGCTTGTGAGATACATAGATATATATAGTATACTCAATCATCCGCTTAATGTCAAGGCATTGAGACCAATAATTCAATTACTTAGTTCCGCCCAGGTATATCTTTTTGCGCCTTTGAATGTACCAGTTCCTCTGTTTTCCCAATAATAGGAACTACCATCTCCGTAGATGGCAATTGCATACCAGTCAATTCTTTGCTGCTTACAACGTACGTCTGGGTTTATAACCTTTATGATAGTTTGCTTAAGCTCTTTTCCCATTGAAAAAGCTTTACGCGATACTAAACCAGTTTTTGGTATATCTTTTCCCTTACAAACTTCAATTATAACTTTTCTCTTCCCTACCCATATGACTATACCGACGTCATCCTGAAAAATTTGGAGCTTCCCATCCACTATAAGAGTATTGACTTCTGTGTAAATAGTCCGAGCGTTCTCAATATCGGCTGTCCTTCGAGCCTTTTCAATATTTTCAGAGAACACCGGAATACTTATGGCAGCGAGAACAGCTATTATGGCAATTACGATCAATAGTTCAAAGAGAGTATAGCCTCGTGTATCGTTTCTCATGAGGTTTTCACCTCCTCCCAGAGTCAATGTTAACTTCTCCCAAGACACGCATTACTTCCTCTGATGTCGTAGTGCCTTCTCTGATTAGTTTTTTAGCATTCTCGTAGATATCTGAGTAGTCAGGCTGGGTCTTGCGAATATAGTCGTAGATGACCTTGTCTTCTATCTCATGCTGTTTCATGCGGACCAGGTCTGAAGTGACTTTTAGTAACTCGAATACTCCGACTCTACCGCTATACCCTTCCGTGCCTAGTTCGCCATAACTCCTTCCGTCAGCTTCCTTGTCAAGGATTCTCATAACCACGCTCTCGCCATTTACCGTCGGAACGGAAGATGTACGGATGTCATAAGATTTGCCGCAATTTTCGAAGCTGAACCGTCCATCCTGAGCTTTGCGATGTATGCTGACATCTATATTTGATATAGCTTTCACGCGAGTAACTATGTAGGTTTTAAGTTCTTCCGGAATCGGTGGCTGTTCCTCAAGCAGACCATCTATGCGGTATCTGACAGTTAATGCGTGTTCTTAACCTTTTGAATCGTTAAATATTTTCATACGCAAATCCTTTCCCGAAAGCCTTGCTTTCGTTTTCAGATGTTATAGGTTGCTATAACGGCCTTATAAATGGCTATTACTACGAAGCCTACGACGAGCGCCAGTATGATTGTGAGCATAGGTTCAGCTATACGAAGCATGCGGTCATTTTCACGTGATATTTCCTTCCTGTAAAATGCCCTGCAATTACTAAGGGACTTCTTGAAGTCGCCGGAGATGGCTCCTGTCTCAAATGACATAATGAGGAGCGGATGTAGTTCCCTGATGTCAGCTAGCTTCTCTACGAAATCGGCTCCATCATCTATGTGCTTTGTTATTTCTTCGAGCCTCACTTTTATGTATCTGTTTTTGCATGTCTCTGCTGCCGTTTTGATGGCTGTCTGCATCTTAAGGCCCGACTGCATTAAGATGTATATCGTATTCACGAACTCATCTGAGACGGAAATTCGTCTACAACGCCCGGAGACCGGAGAATATAATTTAATACGATCTATTTTCACGCCACCTCTTTTGGACATACTGAAGAGCTTATATAAGGTGATGGCTGCTGTCAGGGTTATCAGGATTACAGGTAAGTTATTTTGGAAAAATGCGGATATAGAGAGCAGGATTCTGGTTTCAGGGGGCAGTTCCCCACCGGAGCCCTTGATTGACAGGGTAAGCATAGGAAGGATGTAGTTCATGATAAATGTAACGACAGCTATGGCAGCTACTACGATTATCGTGGGATAGATAAAGATGCTGTCGGTCTTTTCTTTAAGGTCAAGCTTCTCGTCGCTGTAGTCGGCTAGCATGTTAAGGGCTTGAGGAAGGTTGTCGGTCTCCTCGCCGGCAGATATGATGCTAACCATTTCGCTCGTGAAGAGGGCTCCGGTGTTATTCTTGAAGGCTGAGGAAATAGTGGCGCCAGCTTCTACTTCTGAAGAGATTTTGTCTAGGAGCCTATATATACTTTGGGGCTTGCCTATCACTTGTCTGACTCCCCCAACCCGAGTCAGGCACGAGCTGCGCCGCAGCTCAAGCCAGACACGGGTTGCGGTGCCTGACTCGGGTTTTGATATATTTGTTTTTGTGAAGTATGAAAGTATAAAAAAAGCCATGCGCTAAAATACGCATGGCTTAAATTCATTCCGCATATGGTGGGAAGGATTATGCGAGCCAGAGGACTTTGTTCATGTATTTAAGAAAGACCTGTTTCTAACAATAAAGACGCCTTTTATGAACCCAGGCTCTTTATTTGAAGAAGCCCTCTCCCTCGCAAAAACAGTTTACGGAACTACTACTCAAAAGCCACAGGTTTTCCTATCTACCACCGTTTGGAACTGAGGTGACTATTATAAGTGAGGAACCTGGGGGTTTGAGGTCTACTAAATAGCAAAGTACATAATTTTCTGGTTTAAGATTTGAAAGTACATATTAGAAATAATATTCCCGGTTAATCCAGTGTATATCATTGTGGTCTGAAAATCTGAATATCTAGCCCATCGACGACCTTATAATGCTTATCATTTGATGTAAATAATGTGTTAGCATATGCCTTACATGTTGCTGCAATCAAAGCATCTGCAAGTTCCATAGAACCACTCAGATAGAATTTTTCTACTAATTCTATCGCATCATTTGTAATCTGTGGAGTGATTGGTAAGACCTTCACGCCCAGACTGTTTATCATCTTTTTCATTATCTGCAGTTCTCTTTTATTCTTCATGCCTTGAACAAGTTCCATATATGTAACAGCAGATATTGAAAACCCTGAATTATCAAGGACTGCTTTCCTTGCATTTTCATTCCCGCGAAGGAACCATATTAATATGTCCGTATCAAATATCAAAACGGCGTCCTCTCCTCATAGTTCTTACAGTCTCATCTACAGAAAGATCATTGTCATGATCTGCCCATAGTCCAAAGGCATCATTAACCGCTTCAATCTGAGTGCTATAATCTGTTGATGCAAGCTCACTTCTTGATTTATTATTACTTACACGGAAATACATAAAATCCACAAATGCAGAAACTTCATCCAGGCAATTCTCAGGAAGTCCTGCGATCTTTTTTTCTAATGTCGTGTATGCATCTGACATGTCTATCGCACTCCTTTCCATTAATATCATTTTATTTATACTCGGTTTCATTTGAAAAACATGCCTACTGAAATAACTCCCAAGGGCTTCTGTATAGTATAGGCAATCATCCGCTTAATGTCAGGCACTCACAGCTCCGCTGTGTGAGCCTGACTCGGAATGACTTATTCTGATCCTTTTCTGCTGAGTACAGCTCCTATGGTCTTAAATAATATCTTCACATCAAGCCAAAGGGACCAGTTGTCGATGTACTCGCAGTCAAGTCGGACAATTTCTTCAAAATCGGTAATATCTGAGCGGCCGCTTACCTGCCACATACCGGTGATTCCGGGCTTCATGGACAGGCGGCGCTTATGATAGTTACTGTAATTTCTGAACTCATCAACCGTAGGCGGACGGGTTCCGACGAGGGACATATCACCCTTAAGGACGTTAAAGAACTGGGGGAATTCGTCTATGCTTGTCTTTCTGATAAATTTCCCAACACGGGTGATCCTCGGATCGTCCTTCATTTTAAACATAAAACCGTTCATCTCATTCTGCTCCATAAGGGCCTTCTTGCGCTCTTCAGCATCTATGTACATGGATCGGAATTTGTACATTTTAAAATGACGGCCGTTCTTCCCTATGCGGTCCTGCTTAAAGAATATCGGGCCGGGAGAATCTATCTTTATGGCTATTCCAAAGATGATGAAAAGGACAAATGTTATTATACAGCCTATAATCGCGCCTATAATGTCGAAGAGACGCTTTAGGAACATGTACCGCATCTTTGGCTCGGGTGTTCCCATTGTAAGAATAGGAGTATCGTTGTAAAAATATGTAAGGCTTCTTAGGATCTTCGGCACATATTTTTCATTTGCGCCGGTAATCTTTTCATCAAGGCGCTCAATCGATGGAAGATTCAGATGAACCTGGATTCCCATCTGGATAAAGTTCTTCACCGCATCTGTTACGTAATCTAACTCATTATTGTCAACGATCAGGAATACCTCATCTATGGCATGCTGCTGGACGTATTTTACAAGGTTATCCCTTCCGGCCGTGACGTGAATATGGTCTATCTCCTTAATGTCGGAGGGCTTGCCATCATAGTCAAGCAGTGCTATAGCGGCAAGCTTTCTAGACCAGTCATGCTTTATTAAGTCTGAATAACGTGCTGCGCGGTCGCTCGTAGTAGCAAGCATTACCCGGCTTGCAGCCGTTGTATGATAGAAATGGTCTACTGTATATTTTTCTACTACATAGATAAATAAGGCTAATAGTACAAAGTGCACGCATAAGGTAGCTACAAAATAATAACGCGAATCCGTTACACTGTTCTTCTGAATAAGCAAAATCGCCGCGAATACTCCGGCGAAGAATACTGTAGTCCTGAAACTTCGTCTGACGCAAAAGCCTACTGTAGGCTGTCTGAAAGAATAGTGGCCGTCGTAGAGCGTAAGAACCATCACTATGGCTTCAGATATCAAAAGTGGCAGAATTGCGGATGTGAAGAGATTTCCCTGAAGGAAATCCGGTGTAAGCTTTTTATGCATATTGAGCAGCCTTATAGATATAAGGCCGCTCAACGCCGCAACCGCAAAGTATATAAGAATGGTTATTACAAGTTCGAGTTTTCTTCGTTTCATAATGTACTGACTGTCAGATAATAATTATTCCGTATAATGGCTTGCCTGTGGCCTGAAGCTGCTTTAACTCCGCTTCAAGGTCCTTGCGGTAAGTCTTCTCCTTCTCCACAAATATAACCACGCCATCTGACTCTCGAAGCTTCAAAGCTCCGTCTGCCGTATTAGCGATATTTTCAGTCGCATTCACATTGAATCTTCCGTTCGCCGCGCGGGAGAATTCTTCCCTTACCTTATCATTTCCACCCGCAACGAGTATGTTTCCGCCATTTGTAAGTGTTATTGCGGTATTCGCCGCAGAGACATTTATAACCGAAGTAATATCCTCTTCATCCCTGCTGTGATGGTCTGTACCGGCTATGAACCTATCAAGAGCATGACCTGCGCCACTCTTAACCGGCTTATAGTAATGGCCGAGTATTCTGAGGCCGTAATGGTCGCCAAGTTCGTCGGGATCCATGATTTTGCCGCTTGCCACAAAGTAAATCGCAAGAATAACAGCATATGCGAAGAATCCAACAAATAATCCTATAAGACCGTACTTAATGCCCTTCTTTAGGGCATCCCTCTTCGTAAAAACGGTTGTAGCAGGTACTTCGAGCGTACTTATCTGGTTGTAAGCATCGTTAAGCCTGTTCTGAAGGTCAGTGACAGTACCGGTGAAGTTCTGTTGGACAGTAGCTACATTCGTCTCGTAAATATTTGAAGTATCTGTATTCTGCTGGTAGTAAGAATCGGTAGTGATATACTCAGTATCCGCCAGATTAGAAATGGTATGCTCGCCAATCATCGAAGCTACATAAGCTTCCTTTGATGAAATCTGTTTTCTTACAGCCTCAGCATACGCTTCTACAAGTTCCTTACTGTTGCCAACTACTGAAACATCTATCATACCATTAGTGTAATCAACGGTAATATGCATAAGCTCACGTAAATATTTGTTCGGGACTTTATCAGTAATATTCTCACGAACTATCTTAAGGAGTGAATTTTCCTGTAAAGCCTTCGCGTATGCCGCAAGAACACTGCCTGTCATGCGATTTACAGCGTCATTCGCGTCCCCGATAATAAGCATACCGGCAGAGCTGACCGTATCTATTTCTCCTGCAGTCTTGGTATTATCGGCGACCGCATTGCCATTTGCCGTAACGTAGTATGAAAGATATACCCTATAGACCTGGTTCTTATCTATGTTCATGAGGATAGAGTCATTCATGTACTCATTTGCCTCATCGAGCTGCTTCGTGATATTCGCCACATTTGTCTCAAGGGCAGTCTTCTTGCTCTCATAGCTCTTCACGGCAAGATCGCTTTCATCAGCCGCATCATCGACAACATTAGCGTCAGCCACCTTCCGGTACTCGGGTACGAACTTCACAGCGCCTAATATTACGCCTAGCGCCAACGCACAAAGTAGAAGTCCTCTCCAATGTAGAAATATGTATCGAAGCAAAGAGGCTATATTTATCTCCGTGTCATCGTCCTCATAAGTGACACCGGAAAAATTTCTTGCGCCTGCAAATGTGACTCCCTGATTCATTGTATCATTTGACTCCTGATTCATTGTATACTCCTTAAAGTTTATTAGTTCCCGTAAACCATTTATTCGGTACGAGAATCAGTATCTATAGTATATCACATATGCTATGCGAAATACCAGCCCTAATCTTATATCAGTCTGTTTTATCATCATTGGTAATAATTGTCTGTGATTTAATTCCAAACGATTTCCAGTCGGCTAAAGCAAGTGATATAAAGATATTACACCAGTATTCCGTGAAATGATGCTCGATAAGGCAATCAACAGCTATGAAGATCAGTGTGAAATAAAGTGTTGTTAAGTTTAACTTCCTTGCCTTCGACAGCAATCGGGTTATCAGCACCATCATGATGATGAACATCACGGCACCGAGCATAGTGTAAATTCTTACATAAGAGTTATCGATAAAGAAATATGCTATATCGCTGTTTCCGATTCCTCCGGCTCCACTCTCTTCTATGTTTGCTCCAAATAGACTGAAAGGATGTTCGGCTAGAGCCTGATGAGAAAGGGTAAGTCTTGCCTGAAGGGAACCAAGCTTTCCTTGCATTTTCTCAGCTAAGCTCTGAGAAAAAAATATGGCCATAACAAATGAAAGGATAGCGGCATACAGATAGCTGTAATCAAATATAGCAATTTGTTTTTTGTTTATTTTTACGTTTATGCTAAGGGATTTTAACGCATAGAGAATAAAGCATGTAATAAGAACACCATATGAGCAAATGGTCGCCGAAAGTCCTCCCGTCAGGTGGTAAATATATTGCGGAAGAGCAAATAATAAGGGATATTCGAACCATTTGAAATTATTATCCCGTAATACTACATATCCGCAGAGTATAAAGAACCAGTCAGCGGCGCAATCGGTAGTGCTTGAGGTTCCGAGTGCGTGAGCGAGAATATTATCTTTCGGAGCAACCTGGTTATAGATATAGCCGTTTTGCGAAAGATACAGGACAAATATCATAATAATGGTGCTTACTACCGTGAATATCAATAATGCCTTTTTCGCATTTTTCCTTCTCGCCGCAATAATGACGAAGGTCATAAAGAACTGAATCGGGTAATGACCACCTATGAAGTATTGCAAGGCTCCGGTAGCGAGCAGTATGATATCGGCTATAAATTCTCTTATATTCTCTGACCTCATTATTCCTATTACCGCGCTAATAAAGAGCATCACCATAGAGAGGCCCAGTAATCCCATCCATGGTAACGCATCCATGAAGACGTAGAACATCGTACGTCGTAGGAAGAAATAGAATATATTTAGTGTAAAACCGACATAAAAAAGTATTTCAATTACCTTTTTGTGTTTGTCACAAATAGAGTTAAATTTAGGGAACAATATAAATCTCCTTCAAATCTATCTTTGTATTTTCAGCATCCCGAGTCAGGCACCCACAGGCTCCCTCTTTGAGGGAGCTGGCACGCCGTTAGGTGTGACTGAAGGAGTATCGCTGTGTGAGCCAGACACGGGATAGGCTCTTACCAAAGTCTCTCACTAGAGAATTACTGCTTGAATTCGCCCAGTAGCTTACAGCCTTAGTTCTAGCTCCACTTTTAATATCCTTACAGTAATTAATTACATCCCAGGGGCAATAAATCTCGGATTTACCGAATTATGGAGATAACCGGATATTTATTCATGTAGTTTTCGATGAACTCTTTATCTTCGCTTATCTTAAGGCCATCAAACAAATTTCCGTCACGACCGATTTCAAAGAAGTATTTTATCATGCTCATATTAAGGGTCTTGCCAAATCTTCTCGGGCGGGTAAAGAGCGTAACTTTCCCCTCTTTCAGAAAAAGTGACTTAATAAGCATAGTTTTATCCACATAATAAAAATTTTCACTTTTTATTTCTTCGAAGTCCTCAATTCCGGTCGGAAGTCTCTTCATTTGGTTCCTTTCTTTTAAATATGACAAACTTGCTGGCTATATAGTCTAATATAATCACAACTATATTCGCGAGTGTCTTCACTATTACATCATTAAAATGAAGTACATCCACAAAGAGGAACATACTACCCCAATCGACGAAGCCTGTAAGCAGACGGCAAATAAAGAATGACGTGATTTCCTTTATTATTGCCTTTGCGCTGACCGCTTCGCTGTGGAAAACCCACTTGCGGTTCGTTATGTAAACAAATATTATCGCAACAATCCATGCCGCAATGGTTGATAGCATAACACCCATATGAAGTGGATGGGCAAAGAGCCAATAGGATACGATGTTCACGAGGGTGGATAGGACGCCAAAGACAGCGTATGGGATAAGGTCACGGTATTTGTTATATAGTTTTTGAATCATGATTTGTGGAGTTTGGTATTCATAATTTGTTAACAGTGCCTGTCACTGCAAAGGCAGGAAAAAATTAGAGGCAGGACTCTTGCGAATCTCCACCTCCTACAAAACGTGCCACTTACTGACCGTTTTCAATTGTAGATACATTATAACCCATTTGATTCAGGTTGTCAATAACTTTTTTCAAAAAATCATATGTTCCACAGATTTTAGGGTTACCTTTAAAGTATTCCTTGTGCTTAAGTGCTCGTCCCTCCAAGAAGTCATGTAGTTGCTCATATCTTACTTTTTTAGCATTTTCTAAAGTATAGTGATTATAGACATACAATAGCGTTACCATGTAATATGGGAATGTACAACTTAAATGTTGTTTTCTAGATTTAGCTGAGATACCGTTCATACCAGCTACAAAATTAGTAATTATCGAATTTGGTTGCTTGGTACTATCCATTTTAGAACTCATCTTGTTAAGCAAGCAGTTGCTATGAGCGCATGCATTACGTAGGTCTCTAATAACATTCATTATCTTTTGATCAAGTAAGATCTTATTAGAGCTAGTTCTTTCGTAGTACTGAATAATATGTATTAAGTCACCGAATGATATAAGTTCTACTATAACCCATATAGGAAAATAAGGATAATATTTATCAATAAGCTCTTTACAATACTCACCGGACTTATGACTATTAATATTTTTGAGAATTCTAAAGTTTATATCCTCATCACGAAAGAAATTCTTTACAATCTGATAACCATCCTCATTAGCATCATTTGTAACGTCAGTCACAAGTCTGACCTTTAGCTGATGTTCAATATCAAGACACATTTCCAAAACGATATAGCGTAAATGCATATCAATCGTTGATAGTTCTTGTAAATAAGCAAATTCAAGATTCTGATATTCTCCTGCCCGTTTACTTTCAGGGGGACACTTATCATAATTCGCACGATATGATGCTAATTTCATGTAATAATTGTGGTCCGCTAAGAATTCCCTTGCTGCCGTCTCATCGACTAGATTAAATCTGATTCCTTTGCGCTTCATGTGAGCAATAAGCTCGTCTAAAGATAGAATTTTCTTCATTTCTTAAACTCCGGATTATTTATCATTTTTCTTTCACATTATGTGAAATTTGCTTTTCATATTTTGTTCATGGTGCCTGTCACCGGATTACTGTATTTTCCGCATCCCGAGTCAGGCACGAGCAGCTTCGCTGCTCAAGCCAGACACTTTTCTAACAAAACTTATTTTTGTTAATACAAATGTAATAGCGCAGTCAATAGTAATTTTCAATACGATTAAGATGATTAGATATATTTCATCCGACAATGGCATATATTCCATAAGTTTCGGCCATGGATTAATATTCAGCTCCGTGATATGAACGCATAGAAGTATTATGCTATATCTTCCAAAAAAGGCCAGGAAATTCCTTATAAATGGTAAATTTCTCTCTATCATCTTTGATAGCACAATCAAAGCTAAGCATCCTCCTAAGCTACCGATTATATCTTCAATACCGTTATCAATCTGACAATGAACTAGCCAAAATCCGGTAAAATGAGTAATCATATTTATCCAGCTTGCGATAAGCCCTATACCTACTATAGCTAAGAGCTCCGAATACTTTTTACAAAAGCCATTTTCATCGCTCATAAATTGTCTTAGTAAATATCCAATATATACATATAAAATAGCTGGACCACCTGTCTGAATACTCAATGGGAGCCAGCCCTTTTGCCAGGTTAATATTCCAAAGGCAAAATATATGAGAACAACTGATATTCTTATTAATGTTTTTGCATTTAATAGGAGTTTTAATACAAGAAGGGCCCAAAACAAAGCCCATAAAAACCACAGGGCTCCTATAGCCTCGATATGAAAAGGCCTCTCCCAGTTATCGCCTGCGCCATACAATGCAGCTCTTATCCAATGAGATATAGCAGCTCCGGTACTTTCTTTCAGGAATAACGCTTTAGGTACAGACAAGATTGTTATAATAGCACAGCAAGCAAAATAAGGAATTAAGAGAGCTTTTGCTTTCTTCTCAATAAAAGGCTTTAATGTTGATTTAGTATCAAAAAAATAACCACTGATAAGGAAAAAAATCGGGAGGTCATAAGTATATACAATTCTATTAATCTCCGGTCTGTCAAGATGTCCAAGTATTATAGACATCATCGCAATTCCGCGAGCAATATCGATAAACTCTATTCTTTTTCCGACAGTTTCACATTTTTCCTTTGATTCCATTTCATTCTTCAATAGCTTAATCTCTCCACAAAGCTTTATTCTATATGGCTTTCTTGCTGGCTCTCTTTATAATAATATCATAGTTTAACAAAAAATATATGCCGAAAAATATGAGAGCGGATATAAGTATTGTTACTATATCAGGCTGATCCACTCTCCTTATCTGTAGCGCTATGATTGAGCCAACAATCGTCCCTAGTATCGGCCTTATTAAATTCTTCGCTCGAATAGCATTCTTTAACACATCTCTTGCGGCTATAACCTGCACCAGCGTTACCACGAGCTCCGCTATGGTTGTTCCTATGGCGGCTCCTGCGGCTCCGTGCCTTGGTATCAGGGCCAGGTTAATGGTAAAGTCGGTCACAGCTCCTGCTATCTCTGATATAAGGACGTACTTTTCTTTACCGAGCGGCACTAGTATCTCAAAGCCGATAATATTGCTGAGCCCTATAAATAGCAAGGTCGGCATTATTAGCTGCATTGGAATCACTGAGCTTGCGAATTTTGCTCCGGAAATTATTGATATAGTTTCCTTAGCAAAACAAATAAAGTAGACCATCAATGGAATGGAGGCAGTCAATACAAATCCTATAGCCTTGCCGGTTGCTTCTTTAAATTTTTCCTTTTCGTTATGCTCTATATAGTAGCTCGCTCTCGGTAGCATAACTGCGCCAAGAGAAGTAATAACACTCACCAGGGCTATTTTCACGTAGACTGCCGTCCGATAATAGCCTACCTCTGCATCATCCCGCATGGCACCAAGCATTACGGTATCGAGATTTGTATATATCGTAGTAGCGCATGACATGGCGAAGAAAACGAGAACAGGCTTAATGTGACTAAAAGGCCTAAGTCCTGACCTTGGTCTTGTCAGTAATTTTCTTGAATGTATGAAATTAACAAGACCCGACGCGCACGGAGCAAGGACGATTAATCCGCCATAAATTACATAGTCGTCCGTTTTATTTACAAGGAGAAAAATTAATATTAGAGCTGTTGTATTAAAAATAAGACTTCTGACGGTTATATACGTGTATTGCTCGAGTCCTTTGTATAGCCATTCCATACTGATGATGGAACACAATATTGATACTCCCATTAGCATATACAGATTCTTTTCATCTGCTAATTTGGGCACGCATACAATGCAGAGAAAATATATTGTGTATGAAATTACCGTTGTAATAAGACTTAATATCAGCAGTTCATACGTTAATTTTGAAAGAGCCTCTCTGTCATCTCTCCTTTTCGCGCATTCCCTTATACCATATATCGGAACACCGAGCTGGGCCGCCAGGGTGAAATAATTGATTACCGACTGGGTCATGCCGACCTTTCCAATACCATCGGGACCGAGAATCCGTGTCACATACGGATAGGTAATAAGCGGAAATATAATTGATGAAACACTAAGTATAGCGTTCATCATAAAGTTCTTTTTAATTGATGGTGCTTTCATTTTTAATCATTACCATTGCGCGTTTTTTATTGAATGCGAGGCCGTATTTTATTACTTTATTAAATAGACCGGCTGCCTTGAATTTGCGTTCATAATCTTTTTCTTCTATCTGGTTAAGCGCTTCAAGGCATGCCTTATCTAAGGCCTTATCATCGTCAGCTTCCGAATACTTAAGCTCAAGTATTACGGCCGTCTTCTTACCTGTATCGGTCATGGTTATATCGGAATAGCCGTCACCTGATTCAGAATTACTGTCTATCCCTCTGTAATTGGCAAGAAGTCCTAATATCAGAGCATGGTAGAAGTTCTCGCGAAGATATTTTCTTGACTGTATATCTCTGAGACTGACGGATTCATAGAGGATTTCATTTAAGGCATCAGCCATTTCATCGGCTTTTTCATGAAAGGCTCCATAATAAAATTTCTCGGAAAGTTTCTTTTCCTGTTTAACGTAATCAGAAAACCAGCCAATAATATTATCCTCAAAAATCTGTCCAACCTCTTTATTCGGAATCCAAAGGTTGAAATTCCCCCCTTCCCCTTTTCCGGTTAAATATCCGGTCATATAGAGAACGCTCCAGAGATTATCAATATCCTCATTAATATCCCTATAAGTTAATTCTTCTCTGATTTTTTTATTTATATGCTCTCCCGAAATAAGTCTTTCGAGGGTCTCTTTTGTCTGCCCGGCGGCGATTTTCACAAAGTCTCTCACCAGAGAATTACTGCTTGAATTCGCCCAATAGCTTACAGCCTTAGTTCTAGCTCCACTCTTAATATCCTTACAGTAATTAATTACATCCCAGGGGCAATAAATCTCGGATTCACCGAATTTATAACCATCGTACCATTCTTTTATTTCGGATTTTTTTCCACCTAATCCATAGTATTCGAGCATTTCATCGACTTCGCCATCTGTAAAACCAAAATACTCATTTATACCGTCATTCGTTATGGAATTCACAGTGAGATTGTTCATGCCGGTAAAAATGCTTTCCTTAGACACGCGAAGGCAGCCGGTCAAAACTCCAAAGGCAAGATTGTCATTTGTCTTCAGGGCAGCGTGGAACATTTTTCTTATAAGGTTAACTGTCTCGTCATAAAAATGATTTGTATGGGCTCTGTCAAGCGGAACGTCATATTCGTCAATAAGTATAATTACTTTACGGCTATAGTGTTTTCTAAGGAGTAAGGTCAGGTTAAATAAGCTGTCGGTCAGTATGCGCAGTGTTTCATCATTTAATTTTACGCTCGGCCTTCCAAGCTCCAATATTGCATTATATTTTTCCTTATCTATATCAGTGAGCTTATCGCTGTCCTTCAGAAAGTAAAATCGTTCCGCTTCGTAGTAAATAATATTACAGAAGCCATAAAAAGCCTGAGTGAAATTAAGGCCATCCACTTCCTTAAGGGAGATGGAGATAACCGGATATCTGTTCATGTAGTTATCAGTAAACTCTTTGTCTTCGCTTATCTTAAGGCCATCAAACAAATTTCCGTCACGACCGATTTCAAAGAAATACTTTAGCATGCTCATATTTAGAGTCTTGCCAAATCTTCTTGGACGAGTGAACAGGGTGACCTTTCCCTCTTCCAGAAAAAGTGACCTAATAAGCATAGTTTTATCTACATAATAAAAATTTTCACTTCTGATTTCTTCGAAATTCTCAATTCCGGTCGGAAGTCTCTTCATTTGATTCCTTTCTTGCTTTCCCGTATCCGGCTCTCTTGGGATGGCTTACTTTATTGCTTTCCCGTGTCTGGCTCTCTTGGGATAGGCGCAGCCTATCCCAAGGTGCCTGACTCGGGATGGCTTACTTTCTTTGCCGCCATATTATATAATAAATATCCACTAAGTCTCAGGGCTTTAATTGGCTTATTTATATTGGCTTTATAGATAGCGTTGTACCTGTTTTTTAGTTCGTGCTCGGTAGCAATCAGCCTTTGCTTATTCTCAGGGCTTGCCGGAAATGATAGCATTATCTTGATATAGCCTGCGTAAATTCTTCCTATGGCTGTGGTAATGTAAGGTATGCAACCGGCGTTCTTTACCGGGTCCAGGTTATCATAGAAGCGCAGGAGGGATTGTAATACTCGACAATATTGGGCCTCGTTCCGGTTCATTTTACTAAGATCCATACTCTGACCGGCTCTGCCAAGAAGATAGCAATATACATCCTCGTCTATGAATTTCACAGTCCTTACGAATGGTATAGGGAAAAGTATATATTCGCAGTCTACGTAAAAACAGTGCTCGTCGATATGGATATTGTTGTCACGGAGGATTGAGGTCTTGATGGTCATGGCGTGCATTTTAATATAGGTTGTGCGGGGGATATCCTTGAAGTCGTAAGGCTTGCCATATATTACTCCCTTGAAGGGGTCCTTAAATTCACGTTCATATGAAAAATGCTTGCCGTCTTTTTCCCTGGTCCAGAGGTAGTTTGACGCGACTATATCCTCATCGGAATTCTGAAGGGTAAAAACCAGCTTATCAAATGCCTCCGGCCTCACCCAGTCGTCGGAATCGACCACCTTAAAGTACTTTCCCTGTGCGTACTTAATACCCGCATTTATGCCTGAGCCGTGACCGCCATTTTCCTTATGGATAACGTGGATAAGCTGAGGATATTTATCCGCATAGGAGTCAAGAATCTGCGGTGTATCGTCGACTGAGCCGTCATCGATAATTAAGAGCTCGAAGAAATTTTTCCGGGATGAACTCGTCTCAAGAAATGAGTTTATATTTCGCTCTATATAGGCTTCGGAATTATAAGCAGGGACGACTACGGTAAGGATGTAATCATTTTCTTTCACTTTCTTAGTATCCTTTTATATAATTTCTCTCGAATATCGTTCGGTACCAACGAAGTCGCCGTTCTTGCCCACACCGCAGCCATGTACTCTTTCCCGGATATAAAACCTTTAGTTAGCATAAGCTTAAATAATCTCTTCTGTGATTTAGCGTATCGACTTCCGCTGCGCCGCCTGTACATGTCGCTTCCGGCTCGCATATATAGGAGCGGATCCTTAATATTATAGCCTTTACTGCCATTTAACAGCATCCTGATCCAGAGGTAATAGTCTTCAAGAAGGTAGAAATCCTCGTAGCCACCAACAGCTTCCACGGCGCTTTTACGGAACATCACAGCAGGATGGTTGAAGGGGTTACGTTTTTTAGCGAACTCGAGTATTTCGTCATTTGTTTCCGGAAGCTCTCTTCTGCTGTTTATCTTGCTTATAGCTTCGTCAAATTCTTCTATCGTTCCACTTACTATGTCTATATCGGGATTATTTTGAAATATCGTAAGCTCCTTCTCGCACCGATCTGGACGTGATATATCATCGGAATCCATTCTCGCGATAAGCTCGTTCCTAGTATATTTCATGCCTTCATTCAGGGCATTTCCTAAACCTTTATTTTCCGGAAGCCTTACAACAGTCAATTCCTTATAGGCTTCAGTAAATGAAGCAATTACTTCGTCTAACGGTTCATTCAGGGGGCCGTCACAGACAAGTACAAGGTCGTCCGGTTTTACTGACTGGTTAAGCATGCTTTCTATACTTTCTCGTAAGTATTCCGGTTTTTCCTTGTAGTAAACGGACATTAGTACTGAGTAGTTTTCTTTCAATTATTAAATTCTCCCGGCTATGCATAGCTTCGCCGTAGCGGGATCTGACGGATTCCACCATAGCAGAGACTATGTGATCGCTATCCGCCATACTGTACCCGAAGTATCTTGCATGGCTCGTAGCTGTTTATGAATGCTTAAGCATAGCTTATAATATTTTAACACACAGCCACTGTAGAATCAAGTATACAGCACGTAAAAAACCCGTGCCTTACAGGCACGGGTTTAGGTTTGTGCGGAAGATGGGACTTGAATTTTTTCAGAATCTCACAAACCCAGTAAGAAAGGAGGTTCTGACACCGTCCCCCTACGAGGGAACCCCATAGGGAACCCCTACATTTTACCCTCTTTGAGAGGAAAACCTCATCCCATTGTTTGTAATTCTTGCCTAATCAAGATGCGCCATCTTTCATATCAACTGACAATTTCAAATTAGTTGGTTTTATGAAACCGTTGGTTGATCGTTGTTAGAATTGCCTCTATCTCCCGATCCTTGAAATAAGATATCCGGTTTACTGAATCAAGCGACTTTTCCATTCTTGATTTCTATGATTTCATCGTATAATGCTCGCATTTCCTCTGAGACATGGTGTGAAATGGAAATTACGGTACGCCCCTTCGTGGCAAGCATCGCTTTTTCGATTCCTTTGCCCATATCTTCATCTAATGCGGAGAGCCCTTCGTCCATTATAATAATATCCTTATCCGCATGAAGCGCACGGGCAATGGCAATCCGTTGTTTTTGACCACCGGAAAGCTGATCGCCGTTTGTTCCTACAACAAAATCAAACCCCTTATCCGCAATAACATCATTAAGTGCCGTAGCATTGATCACATCCTGCAAATCTTTCTTGTCCTCATCGCCCAGCAGGATGTTTTCTTCAATACTGTCATTGAAGAGAAATACATTCTGCCAGACACCCGAAGCCAAAAGCTGTAATTGTTCTTTTATTTCCTGCGTTTCTTTTCCATCGAGCAGGACACTTCCGCCGGTAGGTTTCATTTTACCGGCGAGGATATTAACCAATGTTGTTTTTCCGGATCCGCTTTCGCCAACGATCAGATACTTCTTTCCTTTTTCAATCGTAAGATTCACTCCGTTAAGCACATCTTTTCCTGTTTCTTCGCCATATGTAAACCGTACGTCGCTAAGGGAGATTTTGTTCCAGGCAACGGGTACTTCAGCGATAGTACTGTCGAAATCATCTTTTGTGAAGTTCCCGATTTTTTCCCAGATCGGCTTAAATGCCTTTAATGCCGGAATCCATGCAAAGAGCTGGAAAAGAGGATTCGTGATGCTTCCGGAAGCCTGGATTACTCCGACCATGCTTCCGTAGGAGAGCTGTCCCTTGTAAATGAAGTAACCGGCCAGGATACAGATCACCATTTGCATGGAGAATGCCAGCACATTTGAAATTCCTCCATTGAGAACCTTCAGCATTTCCAGTTTCTTCGTTGTCTGTCTTAATAGGAGATTGCACACGTCAAACTTTTGAAGCCTGTGTTTTTCTTTCTGAAACGACTTTGTTACCTCAAAACCGTATACAACCTCACTCATCCCTCGGGTTAACCCTTCCTGCGCAGAAGATACCTCGCCGGTTGCTTTTTCCATTTTCTTCGAAAAAATGCCCGGAATAATAAACATCGCAGCTGTCATTCCAAGCATAGTAACCGTAAATACCGGTGAATAGTATGTCATGACCGCTATCGCAAAGATCAGCTGGGTAAACGCTTTGATGCAGGAATAAAAAGTATCAAGGTAGGAATCCTCAACCCTTTTGACATCACTCTGTACCAACGAAATATAATCAGCTTCTTCATGTTCTTGGAACTCTATAGTACTTTTTCTAAGGATCTTTGTTACAATATCCTCCCGAAGTACCTTCAAGACTTTTGTATTAAGTCGTACCTGTGAAGATGCAGCAAGCCAGTATATAAATCCAAAAACAATTATGAATCCGATTGAGGAAATAACAGCCTCGGCAACCTTTCCATCAATTGCACGATCGATTACATACTGCAGGATTAAGCTGATACCAACGAAAACTGCCGAACTGAGTACGGACAAAATTCCGACCCATAAGAATTCCAATTTGTGCCTGTAGAAATATTGTTTCATAAACCTTTTCCTCCCGGTTTTCTTTATTTGTCTACATCCTAACTGGTGGGGTAAAGGCAATGTCAACAAGGATAATAACAAAAAAAGGAGCCATTATTCAAAAAAACCTTGGGTCAGCCCAAGGTTTTAAAAGAATACATTCCATATTGTGTTTCAAACTCCGATTCAAGACCTAATGCACTTAAATCTCTTGATCCCTGTTTGCGTACGATCCGATCAGTTTTATAATCTGACACGTGATTCCATCCAAGTTTTTTCATATCTCCAAGAAAACGCCGTTCATCAGGAAAGTCTGTCCCCTTTTGGTATATCAGTATTTTCAGACAGTCCAGCCATGCATTTTGTGCAATGTTGTGATAGAGTCTACATTTTTTTCCAGAATACACATCCATATCATAATCCTGCCAAAATATATAATCCATTTTTTCTTTGAATGGAGCCTTCTCGATATCTCCTGAATATACAACAGTTTCCTTCGGAAACAGATCCTCAAGAAAGTACTTTATCGTTGCGTTATCGTAAAAATGGATATACAATCCGGCTGTATCCGGTATAGATCTGAGAATAGCACTATTTAAAAAGCCCGCAGACTCCCCGGAAATCATAACGTTCTTTGCCCCTAAGCTATGTTCTTTTGCTATTTCTGCAGTTTTCTGATAATGTTCCCTAATATTGTGGACATACATATCATCGTTTTGTTTGATATAATTCTCAACCATTTCTGATATGCCTTCAGTCTTAAAATCTATATCAGGGATTGGTTCATCAGATACAATACCATATCTGATATAGTAGCATTTGCCACATCGTGGACATCGAAGTGTTCCTTCCATGACTTCATTATGAAGAAGTTTAGGCTCTTCCAGCTCAAGCGTTTGTTCGCATTCCGGACACGTAAAGTCCGTTATGCGATTAAGCGCAATTCCCCGTTTGAAACTAAAATCAGAGTCATAAGCCGCCAGTTTGGTTTCGATTAGACCGTTCATCTGTTGAAGACGCTTTATTTCTTTTTGATTCTGAGCCAGCTTTTCTTCAAATTTTGACCGAAAAGGCTTTATCGGCATAGAAACGTCACTGGTAAACATTGTTTGAAACAAAAGATATCCCTTCATTTCATCCAATTTGAAATTCATGCCCTTCAGAAGCAGAATTGTATCCATCACACGGCTGTCAATTTCTGAAAAGCTGTACTGTGTGTTTTCTCTTAATGGTGTCAAGAGTCCTTCCGATATGTAATGGCGAACCGTGTCAACAGTAACACCGTGTTTTTTAGCAAACTCGCCAATCTTCATTTTCTTCCCTCTGTTTTGAATCATCTTCCTTAAACTTCATCCATACAACCTTCATCAGCTAATCATTTTTCACAATAGCTCCTCATTTTCTTGTATAAGAGGCTGAAACAGATGATCCCTTATCATTTTATAGATATTGTCCAAGTATCTCCATCCACCAGATATTGAAATTCAGTAAGATCTGGATTGTTGAATACTCTCAAAAGATCATCCAGGTCATCGACAGTATTAATCTCTGAAAGCCTGTCGCATTCTACCCATTCCATTTCGCCCTCATCAGATGAAACGACCTGACCGCTGAAACTTTCGGTTTTGAACAAAAGAACGATGTACCTTCCATCCTCAATTGGGAACTGCTTGATTCCCACAAGACGTGGTTTTAGAATATCCAGACCGGTTTCTTCTTTCATTTCCCTTATGACTGCATCCACAAAAGATTCTTCAGGTTCAACATGTCCACCAGGGAGCGTGTAACCCTGCCAATCTTTCTTTATGCGGTTTTGTAACAAGATCCTGTTGCCATCCTGAATGAGACACAGGACTGTCAGTTCTACGTTTTCTGTTCTATGCATATCTCACCACCTAAGATTCCTCCATTCGCAGTACGAAGAGCCCGAGGGAACCCCGTGAAAAAAACTAATTCTGAAGAATAACCACTTATTGTCATTCATTCTCTTGGTTATCCGCAAATAGGGTATCGCAAAACTGATTCCACTTCACTTCATAGTCTTCATGGGAAAGCAGAGCCATATCTTTAGGTGTAATAATCCCTCTTTTTTGAGCTTCACTTACAAACTGCCAAACCCATTCTTCCTGCTCGACTATAACTGCTTTTACTTGTCTAAATCCAAGCAAATATGCCAGATATAAGCGGGTGTGTCCATCTAAAGAAATGAACCGATCGTTCCAAGGAATAACCTGGACAACTATATCTTCTTCTTTATTAATAAAGCTTTTTATCGCTTCCAGTTTGTCCTCATCAACGTAGAATTGGGACGGCTGTATGTTTGATACTTTAATCCAGGTCTCCTCTGCAGCAGGGTATTCTTTTATCGTAGTACCAGTACCATCTAAGAATCTGCATACATGTGGAGCGTGATACCTGAATTCTTCTATGAGTTCTTCATACGCTGAGCGGTTCTTTCCTCTGACTACAGCAGTATTGTTTGAAATAATCTCTATTTCATACGGTTCGTCATCAACGTAAGCGGTACAAATAAATACGCATTTTAATTTCTCCCATTCTGTGGTATCATATTTCCAGATCGAGAACGGCAGGTTTTTATTGGAATTTTAGCTCCAACATATTCTAATGAAAATCTGGAT
>Ga0256405_10004372_pt1 | contig 26565 bp, 24 predicted proteins | sample RumenRJG_02DNA_FD_189096 | JGI IMG/M metagenome (GOLD analysis project Ga0256405, IMG submission 189096) | Bovine rumen microbial communities from Lethbridge, Alberta, Canada - RJG_02 | ecosystem: Host-associated > Mammals > Digestive system > Stomach > Rumen | place: Canada: Alberta... | reverse complement strand
CCTGCTGTGAATACTCCATGCACTATAGCCTTTCTCTAATAAATGCATGTAGTGCAGCAACTGCTCATAATTGTGTTTCATAACAAAACCCCGAAAGTTTTTTGTCTAACTTTCGGGGTTCATGTCATTTTGAGTCAGCCTCTTTTCATTTTTTGTCCGGGTCCTGCTAGAGGTTCGGGTTGGCCTTCTTCCAGTCGGCGACGGCAGGAATGATGCCGAGGGTGATGATCTCGTCACGCATCTTGCAGAGGTGCTCGTAGGAAGCGTCGAGGGCGGCCAGTTCTTCCGGCGTGCCTTCCGGCATGCAGTAGTGGACACCCGTGGCGTCCATGACGGTCGGCATGGCCATCATGACGTTCTGGTACTTCTCGTTGCAGACATAGGTGCCGGCCGGCCAGGTGAACTTCTCACCGCCCATGGCGGCTTCGATCATCTTCACGGCGTTGTAAGCCGGGCTCTGGAAGGAGCTGCGTCCGCGGAGTTCGATGATCTTCGCACCGCCCTGGATGGTGGCGTGCTTGATCTCGGCGAACTTCTCCTCGGAGAGACCGCACTCGGACAGCGGCTTGCCGTCGATCTTGACCTTGGAGGCGAAGACTGCCATGGCCTCACCGTGACCGCCGTAGGTATAGGAACCGGTCACCTTGCTCTGCATGACGCCGAATTCCTCGGCAAGCGCGGTCTGCAGGCGGGTGCTGTCAAGGGCGGCGAGGGTGGTCACCTGCTCCGGCTTCAGACCGGAATGGAGAAGGACCACGAGACCGGTCAGGTCGGCCGGGTTGAAGATGACGACGATGTGCTTGACATCCGGGCAGTACTTCTTGACGTTCTTGCCGAATTCTTCGGCGATCTCGCAGTTGCCCTTGAGGAGGTCTTCACGGGTCATGCCGGCCTTGCGGGGTGCACCGCCGGAGGAGATGATGTACTTCGCATCCTTGAATGCGACAGCCGGATCGGAGGTCCAGGTCAGGTTGACGCCTTCGAAGGCGCAGTGGTTCATCTCGGCAACAACGCCCTTCAGACCCGGTTCGTAGATGTCGTACAGGCAGATGTTCGGAGTAAGCTTGAGCATCATGGCCGTCTGGGCCATATTGGAACCGATCATGCCGGCGGCGCCGACGATGAGCAGTTTCTCGTTAGTCAAAAATCCCATGATATAGTTTTTAATGTGTTACGTATGTTTCCACGAAAGCGATGCAAATATAAGAATTTAATGGGAGGAAACGAACTAATTTTCTTGATATTCAAAAAAACGCTATATTTGCAAACGGAAACATTGAACCATTATTGATGGAGCCTCCCAGTTCTATAAGTACAAACCGAGAAAACATAGCGGGTCCGCATGCGGATGACCCGTTATCGTGTTCCCTTACCCCCGACTCATACCTGATCGTGACCCGTACCGCCGACGAACCGTCGGAGGGCGGTTATGTCGTGTGCGCCTATAACGCGCGCACCGGCCTGTCATTTATCGGAACGACGGGTTCCATCGTATCCTGAAACAGCATAAGACGTTCATAGCAAAGATATGGGACTATATCTTAAAAAGAAACTTGAAAACGAAGCGACAATCGCCGTCTGGCAGATCACGGAAACCGAACAGGAACTCATCGAACTGAGTTCCGTCCCTTCCGACGAGATGGAGGAGATCTCCTACATCCGGAGCGAATCCCAGCGCAAGCAGCGCCTGGCGGTCCGCGCCCTGCTCAGCGAGGTCTTTGAGGAAAAAGTCTACCTCAGCCACCATGACAACGGAAAGCCGTATCTCGAGAACATGGTGACCAACATCAGCATCACCCATACCGAGAAGTATGTCGCCATCATCCTCCATGACGAGAAGGACCTGGGCATCGACCTCGAATCCCTGGACCGGGACTTCTCCGCCGTGGAGAAGCGCGCCCTCTCCGAGGACGAGATCGAAGACCTGGACGACGAGCGCCGCAACGAGCAGCTCGCCATCTACTGGTGCGCCAAGGAAGCCATTTTCAAGCGCGTGTCCGCCTACAAGGTCGACTTCGCGGAGCAGATCGAAGTCGAGCGTTTCCGCCCGCGGGGCGAAGGCGAACTGGAGGCCACGTTCATCCACAAGGACGGCTACGAAGAGGAATTCGAACTCGAGTACATGACCTTCGACCGCCATGTCCTCGTCTGGGTCGTCGGCTGATTCCGGCCGGGCGGCCGCAAGAAACAGAATTGTTATCCAATTTATAGCAATTCTAAATTAATTGAAAATGTAAAAAACTGTTAAGCAGCGACTTAACAGTTTTTTTATTGCCTGTTAATAACTTTTCTTTGGAAAACACTTCGCTTTCCTATGCATTTATTCTAACTTTGTTACCCGTTGCAAGGAAGCACATCTTTTCAGACAGGTGGAACGCTTCCCATCCGGAACCGAAACCTATAAACCGCATACCCATGGTCAAGCACGTCATCAAGCGCGACGGTCGCATCGTCGACTTCAACAACCAGAAAATCGTTGCCGCCATCCTCAAGGCAATGAACGTTACCGAGAATGGTGAGGACATCGTCCTGGCCGCCCAGATCGCAGATGCCATCTCCAAGATGGAACGCGACGAAATGAGCGTCGAAGACATCCAGGACTGTGTGGAATACGAACTCATGAAGAGCCCGCGCAAGGAAGTCGCACGGAAATACATCGCCTACCGCAACCAGCGCAACCTGGCCCGCAAGGCCAAGACCAACGAGATCTTCCAGACGATCATCGACGCCCAGGCCAACGACATCACCCGGGAGAATGCGAACATGAACGCCGATACGCCGGCGGGCATGATGATGAAGTTCGCCTCCGAGGCGACGAAGAGCTATGTCGACGAATGCCTCCTTTCCAATGACGTGCGCGAGGCGGTCGCCAACAACTACATCCATGTCCACGACAAGGACTATTACCCGACGAAATCCCTGACCTGCATCCAGCATCCGCTGGACAAGATCCTCGAGCACGGCCTGAAGGCCGGCCACGGCGAATCCCGCCCGGCCAAGCGCATCGAGACCGCCAGCGTCCTCGCCTGCATTTCCATGGAGACCGTCCAGAACGAGATGCACGGCGGCCAGGCCATCCCGGCCTTCGACTTCTACCTGGCTCCTTTCGTCCGCAAGACTTTCGAGGAAGAGGTAGACCAGGTCAGCGCCATGTGCAATACCGACTACAGCGACCTCAAGACCGTAAAGTTCGACGATTACCTGCGCCGTGACCTCATCGGCCTGCAGGGCCGCGAGCGTGCCCTCCAGCACGCCATGAACCAGACTGTCAGCCGTGTCCACCAGGCCATGGAGGCGTTCGTCCACAACATGAACACCATCCACAGCCGCGGCGGCAACCAGGTGGTCTTCTCCTCCATCAACTACGGTACCGACACCTCCGCCGAAGGACGCTGCATCATCCGTGAAATCCTCAACACAACCTATGAAGGCGTCGGCAACGGCAGCACCGCCATCTTCCCGATCCAGATCTGGAAGAAGAAACGCGGCGTCAGCTACCTGCCGGAAGACCCGAACTATGACCTGTACAAGTTCGCCTGCCGCGTGAGCGCCCGCCGTTTCTTCCCGAACTTCCTCAACCTCGACGCTTCCTACAACCAGGACGACGCCTGGAAGGCGGACGATCCGAAGCGCTATGTCCACGAGGTGGCGACCATGGGCTGCCGCACCCGCGTCTACGGCAACAAGTTTGGTCCGAAGACCTCCATCGGCCGCGGCAACCTGAGCTTCACCACCATCAACATCGTCAAGCTCGCCATCGAGGCGATGAACGAGGAGCCGGTCAAGGAAGAGAGGATCAAGAAGTTCTTCCAGAAACTCGACTGGGCCCTCGGCATCGCGGCCAAGCAGCTCAACGAACGCTTCGACTTCCAGAAGACCGCCCTCAAGAAGCAGTTCCCGCTGCTGATGAACGGCCTGTGGCTCGGCAGCGACAAGCTCGACGACAACGACACGATCGAGTCCGTGATGAACCAGGGCACCCTTTCCATCGGCTTCATCGGCCTGGCCGAATGCCTGATCGCCCTGATCGGCAAGCACCACGGCGAAAGCGAGGAAGCCCAGGAACTGGGTCTGCGCATCATCTCCCACATGGCCGAGAAAGTCAACGGCTTCGCCGAGACCTACCAGCACAACTTCACCTTCTTCGCCACACCGGCGGAAGGCCTCGCCGGCAAGTTCACCAAGCGCGACAAGAAGACCTTCGGCATCCTGCCGGGCATCACCGACAAAGACTATTACACCAATTCCAGCCACGTACCGGTCTACTTCCACTGCACCCCGGAGCACAAGGCGAAGATCGAAGGCCCGTACCACAAGTATGAGAACGCCGGCCACATCTTCTATGTCGAGATCGACGGCGACGCGACCCACAACCCGGAGGCCATCATGAAGATCGTCGACCTGATGGACAAGTACGACATCGGCTACGGCAGCGTCAACCACAACCGCAACCGCTGCCTCGACTGCGGCTTCGAGAACGCCGAGGAAGGCCTGACCGAGTGCCCGCACTGCCACGGCAACCACATCGACACCCTGCAGCGCATCACCGGCTACCTCGTCGGTACCACGAACCGCTGGAATTCCGGCAAACTCGCCGAACTCAAGGACCGCGTCGTCCACAAGTAAGATGACGATCCGCATCCTGAACATCCTGGAACAGACAATGGCCGACGGACCCGGTTTCCGTACGGCCATTTACTGTGCAGGCTGCGCCCATCACTGCAAGGGCTGCCACAATCCGCAGTCGTGGGATTTCGCGGGCGGCCACGAAGTCACGGTCGACGAACTCCTCGAAGTCATCAAGGCCGACAGCATGAGCGACGTCACCTTCTCCGGCGGAGATCCTTTCTACCAGGTCGACGCCTTCACGGAACTGGCCCGCCGCATCAAGACGGAGACGGACAAGACGATCTGGTGCTGGACCGGTTTCACGATCGAGGAGATCCAGGCGGATCCCCACCTGGCGCAGATGCTGCCGTGGCTGGACGTCCTGGTCGACGGGCCGTTCATCCTGGAGCAGCGCGACACGACCCTGCTCTTCCGCGGAAGTCCCAACCAGCGGATCATCTACCTGAAAGGAAAACAGGACGATACCATTCCCGGTACCGTCCCGCTCGTTCCCTTGAAATAATCAACGGTTATTTGAAGATCTTCCGGGCGAAGGAAGCCAGGTTGATGCGCCAGACGCGCCACTCGTGGCCGCCCGGGCAGCTCTCCCATACGACATCGTATCCCTTGGCGCGCAGCTGGTCGACCACATCCTTGTTGCCCTTGATGCGTTCGTCCTGCTCGCCGCAGGAGATGTAGATCACGTCGAACTTGTTGTACTTGGCCGGATTCGAATAGATGCCCGGCATCTCCTTCTCCGCATCGAAGGAACCGATGCTGCCCAGGCTGCCCAGCAGGCCGGAAGAGAACATGCCGAGGCTGGAGAACATGTCGACATGGCGGAAACCGGTGTAGAAAGTCTGGCCGCCGCCCATCGAAAGGCCCGCCAGGGCCCGCCCGCTGCGGTCCTTGATGACATTGTAGTTCGCCTCGATGTAGGGGACGATGTCCGCCGGCAGGGAAGCATAGTTGTCGAAATTGCTGGATCCCCGCGGGACATCCCGTTTCTCCGGGACCATCAGCGTCTGCGCCGCCCGCTGCGTCGGGTTGCCGTTCGGCATGACCACCAGCATCGGGACCGCCTCGCCGCGCGCGATCAGGTTGTCGAGGATCTGGCAGGTGCGGCCGAGGGTCGACCAGGCGTCCTCGTCTCCGCCGCCGCCATGCAGCAGGTACAGCACCGGATACTTCTTGTCCTTGTCGTTCTTGTCATAGCCGTACGGGGTGTAGACATACATCCGCCGGTTCATGCCCGGGGTTCCGGACCAGTACCAGACATGCTCGAGGTTGCCGGCCTGGTCGCATTCCTTATAAAGGTCGCCCAGACCGCCGTCCACCAGCACCGCGCTCATGAACCGCGTGCCGTCGCGCTGGACGAAGATGTTCGCCGGATCCAGGGTGCTGACCCCGTCCACGGAGAACGTATACGTATAGAGTTCGGAGGCGGGACGGTCGAAGGTCTTCGTCCAGACGCCGTTCTCGCCTTTGGTCATCTTGCCGGCCTCGGCGGCTTCCGGTCCATATCCCAGCCAGGAAGGCTGGACACGGACATCCGTCGCCTGCGGGGCACGGAGGCGGAATGTGATCGTCGTGGCTGTCAACTCGGGAGAGACAAGGGGTGCGGACCGCTGGAAATTCTGGATTTCCTGGGCGGAAAGCCGGCCGGCGACCAGCATGGCCGCGGCGGCGAAAAGGGTTGTTAGGCGTTTCATATCAGGTTGTATTAATGGATCTGTCTATTTCCTGAGCCAGAGTTCCGGATTCTGCGGCGTCGTGCCCTTCCAGATCTGGAAATGCAGCTGGCTTTCCCCGGCGATCGTATCGACCGTGCCCAGGAGCTGGCCGGTTTTGACCTTGTCACCCGCCTTGACGCTGACCGTCTTCAACTTGCAATAGAAAGAGAAATAGCTGCCGTGCTGCACCAGGACGCAGTTGTTGTACCCCGGCATGACCACGATCTGCTTGACGACGCCGTCGAAGACGGACTGGACCCGGGTTCCGGCGGACACGGCGATGCCGATGCCGTTGTTGTACGGCAGTTTCACGTTCTTGTAGACCGGGTGGTACTGCTGGCCGAACTTGTCCACGACCGGACCGTCGACCGGCCAGGGCAGTTTACCCTTGTTGCGGGAGAATTCGCCGTCCAGCTGCGCATCGATTTCCGTCTTGGGCTTGGCCGTGGACTTGGACGAGCCCTTGGCCGGAGCGGCCGGCCGGGTCGCCTCGCGGATGATCCGCTCGATCTCCCGGTTCAGGGCTTCCACCTGCCGGCGCTTGGTCGCCAGGTCGTTCTGGTATTTCCGGCGGTCCCGGTTCAGCTGGGCGATGACCCGCTGGGACTGGGCTTCCTCGCTCTGCAGGGACTGGACTTCCTTCCGGCGGCTGTTGCGGAGGGCCTCCGCATCTGCTTTCAGGCCTTCCAGTTTCGCCGTCTCCTCTTCGAGTTCTTTCTTCGTCTGTTCGATCTTCCGGGCCTGGATGTTCATCTGGCCGGACAGGTTGCGCAGGTATCCCATGCGCCGGTAGGCCTGGCCGAGGTTCTCGCTGGAGAGCAGGTACATGTACCAGACCTTCGCATCCCGGTTCTTGTAGGCGTTGCGGACCAGGTTGCCATAGTACAGGGACAGGGTGTCGAGCCGGCCCTGGATCACGGTGATTTCCGCCTGCTTGGCAACAATCTGCCCGCCGATTTCCCGGATCTCCCGGTCGCTCTCGGCGATCAGTTCATTGCGGTTCTCGATCTTCTTGCGGATCAGGACCAGTTCGGTCTGGGCATTGTTGGCCTTCGAGGCATTCGCCTTCAGCTGCTCGTCGATCTGGGCGATCTCCCGCTCCAGTTTCGCCCTCCTCGTTTCCTGGGAACGGGTGTCCTGGCCGGCCGCGGAGACGGTCAGCAGCAGGGCGAAGCCCAGGATCATGAGGCGCAGCTTATTCATCACTTTCGTCCGGAAGTTGGTCGGCCTGCATGCGGTAAGAGGTCGCAAGGTCCGTCTCCCCGAGTTTTTCGAGGACACGGGCGTAATGCTGGAGGATCGTCTTGCTGTCCTTGCCGCCGTACAGCATGGCATGCTTGAAGAACGGTTTGGCTTCCAGGTCCTTCCCCATCAGGTGCAGGATCCAGCCGAAGGTGTCCAGGTACGTCGCGTTGTCCGGTTCCAGTTCGACCGTAATCTTGCTCATCTTGTAGGCCTTCTTGAGGTTGCCTCCGCTCTGGCTGATATACCAGGCGTAGTTGTTGAGGACCGGGGCGAAGTTCGGATTGATCTTCAAGGCTTTGTCATACGTCTTGAAGGCGTTCTTCCGGTCGCCGAGGGTCCAGTAGGCATCGCCTTTCGAGGAAAGGGCGGACAGGGTCCGGGCGCTGTCTCCGGCCGCGATCCGGATGATCCGGTCGCAGTTGTCCAGCAGGGCCCGGTAATCTTTCTTGTTGTAGAAGGCCACGTTCTGGAGTTCCAGGAAAGCCGGTTCCTGCGGGAAACGGGCATAACTGTCTTCCGTGACGCGGATGATCTCGTCCCAGTTGCCCAGGTCGGCCTGCAACTGGACATAGGTCGCGGCAGCCGGCAGGCTCTGCGGCGCCAGTTCCATGTTCTTGCGGAACATGTCGGCGGCGCGCTCCGGACGGCCGCTCACGGCAAACCACGAACCGGAGAGCTGCAGGACCGTCGTATCGGTCGGATGGGCGGCCAGGGTCTTGTCGAACGCGGAATCCAACTGGGACATGTACGTCTGCTGGAAACGGCGGTCGGTATGGCTCAGGAGCGCCTGGAGATAGTCCACTTTGGCCAGGGGATCGATGTCGGTATCGGAGACGATCCCGCCGAGGGCGGAGAAATATTCCGGATACCGGCGGGTCATCCGGTAGGCTTCGGCGATGCCCAGGCGGGCCGGCGCATAGTCCTTGTCCAGCGCCAGGGCCTGGTTGTAATACGTCAGGGCCGTCGAGTCGTTGTACATGCCGACCTCGTAATCACCGAGGATGGTCAGGACATACGGGGAGGAATACTCGTCGACATAGTCCCGCAGGGCCTTGTAGGCATTCTCGTTGTCATTCTGGCGGCGGTAGAGTTCGAACCGCGTCATCACGGAGGCGTCGGTCTTCCCCATGGTCCCCTCCACGGCGTCCAGGGCGCCGAGCGCCTTTTCGGTCTGGCCGGCGGCCATGTACAGGTTGATCAGGTTGAACTGGATATCGGACTGGCCGGGGAAGTCGGCCAGCAGGCGTTCATACTGCAGGATGGTCTGGTCCCGGTCGCCGGAAAGGGCATAGGTCCGTGCAAGCCGGTCCCGGTACCAGTAATTCTTCGGATCCAGTTCCGCCGCCTTGCCGAAGGCCTCTTTCGCGCCGGCGATGTCCTGCCGGGACATCCGGCAAAGACCGAGATAGAACCAGGCGGCATCCTGGGACGGATCCGCCTTGAGGATGGCTTCGAACGCTGCGGCAGCCCGCTCATACCCGCCGGATGAATACTCCTGCACCGCCTGGATGAAACGCGTCTCGTCCCGGTCCTGTGCGACCGAAACCAGGCCCGTCGCCAGGGACAGGATGACGATAAGCAAGTATCTTAATTTCATTTATTATTCTCTTTTCGGGTCAAATCCGGAAGGGTTGTCTTACAAAAATAATACAAAATTTGTCAGAATTCCCTATTTTTGGGAGAAGTTTTGGATCACACCCGAAAAATCAAGACCACATGCAACGTTTCGGTGAGAAACTGCATCAAAACAATCGGGAAAACCGCAAGAAGGAGTCCGGACCGGACGAATGGCTTGAGGCTTGCAAAAGGGGAGACAGGACCGCGCAGAAGCGGCTGTACGACAGTCTTTCCGCCAAAATGTTCGCCATCTGCCTCCGCTACATGGGGCAGCGCGACGAAGCGGAAGACATTCTCCAGGAGGGTTTCATCACCCTCTTTTCCAAGCTTTCCAGCTACAACGGGGAAGGTTCCTTCGAAGGATGGGCCCGCAAGATCTTTGTCAATACTGCACTCATGAGCCTGCGGAAAAAGGATGCGCTCAAGATGAGCGAAGACCTCGAGTCTGCCTGGAACGTCAGCAGCGAAGGGGTCACGCAACTCCAGTCCGCCGGATACCATGAGCTTTTGAAACTGATCGCCGGACTCCCCGCGGGATACCGTACGGTCTTCAACCTTTCCGTGGTTGAAGGCTATTCCCACAAGGAGATCGCGCAGATGTTGGGCATCACCGAAGCCACGTCCCGTTCCCAGTTGCAGCGGGCGCGCATGATGCTGCAGGACAAAATCAGAAACTTGTAAGGATGCAGAAAGAGAATACAGAATTCGACCTGCTTGTCAGGTCCATGATGCAGGACGCAGAGGAGCCGGTCTCCCCGCGCGTCTGGGATGCCGTGTCCGCCGGACTCGACGCCCAGGTGCGGAAACCGGTGGTCCTCCGGTGGCGTCGTGCTGCCGCGGGGATCGCGGCGGCCGCTGCCATTGCCGTCGGCGCCGTCCTGGTCGGGACAAGATCCAATTCCAACCTACCTATTCATATTGACACCGTGGCTGAAGAGATCTCCACTCCCGTACAGGCGGAGGTCCAAGGCATCACGGAAGACCGGAACCTGCTCGCCGACGCCGGCGGGCAGACTGTGGAGCCGAAGGTTTCCGCCACCCGGCGGGAACCGGTCCGTTCCGCTGAAGCTGCCGTTCCGCAGCAAGTGACCGCCCTCCCGCAACCGGCCGAGGAACCGGCCGCTGTCGAAGAAGCCGCATCCGCGCAGGACACGGACGTCCTGCCGGCGGAAGAGCCGCAGACCGGATCCGTCCGGGAAGCCCTGACCCAGGAGACTTCCGAACCGGATCCGTTCGCCCGGATGGAATGGGAAGACGCGCATGCCGCGCAGGCTTCCCGCATTTCGATTTCCGTCGGCGGCATCCTCGAGAGCAACGGCAACCCGACCTCCGCCATCGGTCCCCGCGCCATGCGGGCCGCCGTCAATGAGGACCGCGACCACACCGTCATCGAGCAGACCAGCCGCAACTCCACCTATGCCATCCCGCTCTCCGCGGGCCTGGGCATCCGCATCGGACTGAGCCCGCGCTGGTCCATCGGCACCGGAGTCAACTGGACCCTGCTCCAGCGGACCTTTACCGGCATCTACCGGGAGGAAGGCAAGACGCCCCTCAATGCGGACATCCACCACACCTTGCATTACATCGGTGTCCCGGTCCACCTTTACTACAACCTGATGGACAACCGCCGGATCAACCTGTACGCCTTTGCCGGCGGTGCCGGCGAAAAGGCTGTCAGCAACAAGTTCCGGGTGTTCGACAATTCCGAAAACCTGTACCACAAGGAGAAAGTCGACGGATTCCAGTGGTCTGCGGCAGCCGGTCTGGGCGTGCAGTTCCGCCTGACGGACCATCTCGGCCTCTACCTCGACCCGAGCGTCCGCTACTATTTCGACTGCGGCCAGCCCAAGAGCATCCGGACCCAGCAGCCGCTGACGATGAACTTCGAGATCGGTCTCCGGATGGATCTCTGACTTGCTTGAGAACCCTTTTTTCATAAAATTCATAAATTTGTGGCGAAAGTTCCGTATCTGGGGTAAAAGATTACGGAACTTTCTTTTTTTCCTTTTCATTTGCCGAAAAAAACGACATGAAAAGGATTCTTTTGTTTGCCGGCATCCTGGCCGGCTTGTGGGGGTGCGACCGCTGGGATTCCGACCGTACGACGGACCGGCTCCGCGCCGATGCCTGGGGAGACAGAGACGGCGGACGGGAGACCGCGGCAAGGGATTCATCCGTCCTGTGGATCAGCGGCGTGGAATTCCCGACCGGCTATGACTGGCAGCGCGACACGGCCTACGGCACCGTCGACGCCCGCCTCGTCCTGCTGCGGGGCGGGAAACGGGTCCTGGAGATTCCCGCAGGAGACCGTTTTCAGGTCAGCACGGATCCGGACATGCACCGGATCGCCGGCGGACGCTTGTTTACCGACTATTCCACGGAGGACGAAACGGTCATTGCCTGCGACGGAAAGGAGGTCTTCCGGTATCCCGGCCGCGAGATGATCGCCGGATTCCTGCTCCGGGGGACGGACATCTGGACGCTCGGGCTGGACCGGGTCACCGGCCGCGGCATCTCGCTGCGAAGGAATGGGACGGAGGTCTTTTCCGATCCCCAGGGCCAGTTGCCGGGCGGGCACGACAACACCGCTTACGAAGGCGGACTGCTGCACGAAGCCGACGGAGCCCTCTGGTTCTTCTATTATCAGGCAACCCGGACCGACGCCGGGCAGGTCCGGACCTGGTACCGGGTCCGTGACGGCGTGCCCGAGCCGCTGACCCTTCCCCAAGGCATAACGGTCCTGCACGATATCCGGCAGGTCGGGAGCCAGACCGTACTGGCCGCAGAGATGAAAGCGCTGGACATGCCGCTGGTGGCCTGGCAGGGCAGCCGCAGCCAGGCCTTCCGGCTGGACGGGGCCACCGGGTCGCGGAACTACCGGATCGTCCCGACAGGCGGGGAAGATTTCTGTCTCAAGGGAGAAATGCTGCTGGGACAGAGTGCGGTTCCGGCAGTCTGGAACAAGAGCGGGGAGCAACTGTCCGTCAGTTGGAACATGAAAGCCCTGGATTTCTACATGGAAGACGGTCACGTCGCCTATGTCGGCGCCGGCAGCGACGGCATCCCAATCTGCTACGGCACCGACGGGAACGATACCGTACTGGCGGAACGGAACCATTTCATCTCGCCCCGCTGCGGACTGCTGCACGACGGGGTCTTCTACCTGGCCCTGACACCTTGCGACCGGAAAAAGCCGCCGTTCCTGCTCCGGAACGGCCAGGTCGAAACCATCCGGATCAACGGCTATGTAACCGGCCTTGCCATAACTGATTAATCCCATGCTGATCAACATCTTCTGTGCGAAATGCGTCGGAATCGACGCCGTTCCGGTCACCGTCGAAGTCGACATCAACGGCGGAATCGGCATCCACCTCGTCGGCCTGGCGGATGCCGCCGTCAAGGAGAGCCTGCTGCGGATTGTCACCGCCCTCCAGTCCATGGGCTTCCGCATCCCGGGCAAGAAAATCGTCATCAACCTGGCGCCGGCGGACATGCACAAGAACGGCAGCGGCTACGACCTGCCCATCGCCCTGGGCATCATCGCCGCCTCCGGCCAGGCGGAACTTCCCGGACTGGACCGGTATCTTGTCATGGGAGAACTGGGGCTGGATGCCTCCCTGCGGGACGTACCGGGCGCCCTTCCGATGGCGGAACTGGCCCGGCAGGCCGGGCTGGAAGGATGCATCCTGCCGGAAGCCTCCGCTATGGAAGCCATCGAACTGCCGGGCATCCGGGTCTATGGGGCCCGGACGCTGCGGGATGTCCTGGATATCCTGGCCGGAGAGGAAGACTGCAGCCGCCTGCTGGTCAGCGGCCGCCCGGTCGCAACCGGCCTGACACAGGAGCGGCCGGAAATGGACTTCGCAGAAATCGTCGGGCAGGAAGGGGCCAAACGCGGCATGGAGATCGCCGCGGCCGGAGGGCACAACCTGATCATGGTCGGGTCGCCCGGATCCGGCAAGAGTTCGCTGGCCAAGGCCCTGTCGGGCATCCTGCCGCCGATGGACCGGGAAGAAGCCCTGATTACCAGCAAGATCTATTCTGTTGCGGGAAAGAGCGGAAAGGCTTGCGGACTGATCCGCCGGCGGCCGTTCCGGGCCCCGCATTACAGCGCCTCGATGGCGGCGGTCATCGGCGGCGGCAACGGCGACAACATCCTGCCGGGAGAGGTCTCCCTGGCGACGAACGGCGTCCTCTTCCTGGACGAATTCGCCCAGATGCCCAAGGCGATCGCCGAGGCGCTGCGCGGTCCGCTGGAAGACCGGTCGGTCACCATCTCCCGGCTGCGGGCGAAAATCCGGTTCCCGGCTTCGTTCATGCTGGTCGCCGCCAGCAACCCCTGCCCCTGCGGGTATTATGGGGAAGGCAACCGCTGCCGCTGCACGCCCTCGCAGCGGCAGAGCTACCTCGGCCGGCTGTCCGGCCCCATCCTGGACCGCATCGACCTGCAGCTCTGGCTGCATCCCGTGGATGCCCGGGCCCTGGTCCGCCGGGGAGAGAACACCCGTGAGACCAGCGGGGAAATCGCCCGGCGCGTCGCGCTGGCCCGCGACCAGCAGCGGCAGCGGTTCGCGGCGGAGGAGATCTTCACGAATGCAGAGATGACCAACCGGCACTTGGACCGGTACTGCCCCCTGACGCCGGACTGCCGGCAGGTCCTGGAACAGGTTATCGGCCGCATGGGGCTGTCCGCCCGCGCCTACACGCGCATCCTGAAAGTCGCCCGGACCATCGCCGACCTGGAGGCCGGAGCGGGGCAGCCGGCCGGGCCGATCCGGCCGGAACACTTGCTGGAAGCGGCATCCTACCGTTTTCTGGACAGGCTGGATGCCGCAGAGGTATAGTTTTCGGGCATTCTTGCAGCAGGTGACGGTTATTTTTTGTAAGTTTGCATGACTAAAACCATTTTTTCATGAAAAAGTTCATCATTGCCCTGATCGCCATGTTTGCGATCGCCAGCGCAGCCAACGCTGCCAATGCTTACAAGATTGATGACGCCGCCATCGACGCCGTCGTTGAAAACGCCGTCGCCATCTCCCCGATGAGCCTGATGGCCGAACTCCCGGCTTCCGTTCCGGCTTCCGCCAGCATCTCCTCTTCGAAGTCCCCGGTCGCTGCCATCCTGCTGACCTTCTTCCTCGGAGAATTCGGCGTGCACCGTCACTACATGGGCACCCGTCCCTGGATGTGGGCGATCTACACCTTCACCTTCGGCGGTATTTTCGGTGTCGTCCCATTCATTGACTTCATCATGGAAATCGTCGCGCTCGCAGAAGACAATTCCGTCGGCCGTTACTGCGGCAATACCAAGTTCTTCATGTGGGCGTAATGCGCACAACATCGATCATTACCAGCATTTTGCTTTTGATCTCCATACCGGCAGCGGCCCAGCGAAGGGTCGCTGCCGACGTGGAGGTGAAAACCGTCTACCAGGGAAAGGTCACGACCGTCAACAGCCAGGTCTGGTGCCAGTCCGACGGCACCATGGTCTCGGTCTACCAGTCCCCCTACACCTATTATGCCCTCACCAACCCGAACGGTGAGTTCAAGCTGTATGTCCCCTCTACCAAGGAAGTCTATTCCGACCGGCGGGACGATTACAGCAACAAGGATGACATCCTGTACCTGTTCATGACCGGCAAGAGCGACGACCTCGGCCTGACCTCCTTCGGTTACCGCCTCGCCTCCTCCGTCAACGAAGACGGCCTGCTCAAGCGCACCTACGTGCCCGCCGTTCCGGGCAAAGGCGTCGCGAAGGTCGAACTCGTCCTGGAGAACTGGCTGCCGATCTACATCGCCTATATTGACGGCAGCGGCAATGTCCTCAACAAGACCTACCTCTCTTCGTATGCGCGCTACCCGCGCATCGCCCTGCCGCTCCGCTCCACCTCGATCACCTATACGGCCAGGAAAGACTCGACCATTGTCCGGACCATCTATTCCAATGTCCGCATCGATACCAACGACCCGATGTTCGGTTTCAAGGTCCCTTCCGACGCCAAGCCCACAACCGTACGCCCCCGCTAGCCATGGGACGCCGGGCGCTCATCCTGATCCTGTCCCTGCTGCCTTTCCTGCCTGCGGCAGGCCAGGTCCGCGGCTGGGCCGGGCTGCCTGACCGGATCCTTTCCTCGACCCGGCTCGGCAAGATGTCCGCCCGGACGGTTCCCGCCCTGCCGGTCTGGGACGATACGCCCGTGACGTTCGCTCCGGACGGAGCGCGTCCGGTATCGGCGGATTTCGATTTCGCCAATTATCTGCTGGATAACGGATTGCGCCATGACGCCCTCACCCTGGTCCGCGGTTCGTTCGCCCCGTCCGACACCCTGGATTACCTGCGTGGCTGGGTGCTGTTCGGCGACCGGAAACTGTCCCAGGCATCCGCGTTCCTGGGCCGGGTGCCCACATCCTCCGTTTTCTATGACAAATCCCTTTTCTACAACGTCGTTTCCCTCGCCAACCTGGGAGACTACGCACGGGCTGCTTCCCTGCTGCCCGCCGCCCGGCCGGCCCATGCGGAACTGGCCGCCGTCGAAGGCGCCGGGCTGGCCCTGCTCTCCGGCCGGCCGCAAGACTGGCCGTCCCTGAGCAGCCGCTTCACCTTCCAGGACTACAACCTCGCGGAAGCGGAACGGGTCCTGACGGAAATTTACGAGGCACGCTTCGCCTCGAAACAGAAAAGCCCCTGGCTCGCCGCCCTGGCCTCCGCCGTCCTGCCCGGGGCCGGTAAATTCTATGCCGGACGGGCCGGTGAAGGGGCCGCCGCCCTGCTGGGTGTCGGCAGCCTGGCGGCCATGACGGCGGAACAATGGCGGAAACATGGGCCCGAAGACTGGCGGACCCTGGCCTTCGGCGCCTTGTGCGCCACCTTCTGGATCGGAAACATCTACGGCAGTTACATGTCGGTCAGCATACAGAGAAATGAAACCCTCGCTGCGCAGGATACGGCTATCCTGTATCATCTCCATCTTCCTCTGCGGAGCATTTTCCGCTGAGGCCCAGACCGCTGCAGGCGCGGACCCGCTGGAGGAAGCCCTCCGGTGGGAACGGATCGTCTACACCAGTCCGGAGCCCGACGAGGTCCATGCCGCCCTGCAGGCCAAGGCGGCCTGCTATGCGCGGGCCGGCCTGTATGAAGAAGCCGTCTCCACCCTGGAGCGGATCCGGATGTACCTGCTGGACCCTTCCCGGACAGCCGGCGTCCTGGCGGACAAAGCCCGCTACAGCCTTGCCGCCGGGGATGCAGCCGCAGCCCTCGGCTACCTGGAGGAAAGCGGGACCACGGATGCGGATCCGGCCCTGTACGCCGTCCTGCTGGCCCGGGCCGGCCGCTGGACGGAAGCGCAGGAAACGGCCCTGCGATGCTGCACCTCCGATACGCAGCGGAAGACTGTCGGGGAACTCTTTGCCGGGACGCCCCGCACCCGGACGGAAGGGATGGCCGCCTTCCTGTCCTTCTTCCCGCCCGCCGGACAGCTTTACCTGGGCAAGCCGGGCGAAGGTTTCCTGTCCATGGGACTCAACGCCGGGGCCGCCGGTTTCACGGTCTGGCAACTGCTGGGCAGGCACTGGATCAGCGGCTTCCTGGGCGGCGGACTCCTGCTGAGCGAGACCTTCCTGGAACGGAACCTGGCCCGCAACGTGGAAGGGGTCGAAGCGGCCAATGCGGCTGCAGCGGAAAGATTTGCAGCCCGGCTGGAGGAGCTGCTCGCGACATTCTGATTTTATATGTATCTTTGCAAGCGATGAAACACGAAATAATCATACGGGACCTCGAAGACCTGGACCGGGCCGCCGGCCGTTTCCTGGAAGAAATCGGCGATCACAAGCTGATTGCCCTGTACGCGCCGATGGGCGCCGGCAAGACGACCTTCACGACAGCCCTCTGCCACCGGCTGGGCGTCCGGGACGATGCGGTCAGTTCCCCTACCTTCGCGATTGTCAACGAGTACCGCACCGCCTCCGGGGATCCGATGTACCATTTTGACTTCTACCGCATCAACAAGATCGCGGAAGCCCTCGACATCGGTTTCTACGACTACATCGACAGCGGATGCCTCTGCATCATGGAATGGCCGGAGAACATCGAAGAGATCCTCCCCGAGGAAACCCTGCGCGTGGAGATCGCCGTGGCCCCGGACCAGCGCCGCATCCTGACCTGGGAAGACTAAAACATTGGGAATCATGAATATAGCAATCATCGGCGCCGGCAACATGGGCGGCGCGACAGCACTGGGTTTCGCCCGGTTCATCCAAGACCTGGAACTCACCGTCACGGCAGCCCACGCCGCAACCCTGGAGAAATTCGCCGTGCGGGGGATCGGCACGACGCTTGACAACGTCGCCGCCACGGCCGCCGCGGACATCGTTATCCTGGGCGTCAAGCCCTGGCTGGTCTCCTCCGTCCTGGAGCAGATCAAACCGGCGCTCACCGGCAAGATCCTGGTGTCCATGGCCGCCGGCATTCCCTCGGCGCAGATGGAAGAATGGCTGGAAGGCAGCGGCGTCACCGCCGCGTACACAGCCATCCCCAACCTCGCCATCGAGATCGGGGAAAGCATGACGTTCATCACGGAAATCCTGGGAGACCCGGCTGCGGAACTGCAAGTCCTGCCCCTGTTCAACAAGGTCGGACGGACGCTGGTCGTCGACGAGCGGCAGATGCAGGCCGGCATGATGGTCGCTTCCTGCGGCACGGCCTTCGCCCTCCGCTATGCCCGCGCGGCCATGGAAGGCGGCATCGAACTGGGACTGTATCCCCGGGAAGCCCTGGAAGCGGTCCTGCAGACCATGAAGGGAGCGGCCGACCTGGCCATCGCCCACGGCACCCATCCCGAGCAGGAAATCGACAAGGTCACCACGCCGGGCGGCATCACGATCCGCGGCCTCAACGCCATGGAAGCTGCCGGCTTCAGCGCCGCCGTCGTCGCAGGCCTCAAATCCTACGAAATCATCTAGTCTTTCGGAAAAAGGGCGAAGAGCGCGGATCCGGAACCGGACATGGCCGCGTAGGCTGCGCCGGCATCATAGAGGGATTGCTTGATGGCGCCGAGCTGCGGATGCAGGGCGAACACCGTCTTTTCGAAATCATTGACCAACCGGCCCGGCCATTCTCCGACCGGACGGGCCAGCACGCTGCGGAGCGGTTCTTCCGGCATGCCCGGCACGATGCCCCGGTAGGCCTCCGCCGTCGATACGGCGATCCCCTCCGGCACGATGACCTGCAGGTCATAGGCGGACAGGTCCAGGTCCCAGGGCGTCAGGATTTCGCCCCGTCCTTCGCCGAACATCGGGCGGTCCCAGATAAACAGGGCACAGTCGCTGCCCAGCCGTGCGGCATACCCGGCCAGGGCCTCGTCCGTCAGTTCCAGTCCGAAAAGGTCGTTGTACATCCGGAGTGCGAAGGCGGCATCGGCGGAACCGCCGCCGAGACCGGCGCCGACAGGGGACGTCTTCTCCAGGAAAATCTTGACCGGCGGCATGGAAAAATCCTGTTCCAGCAACGCATAGGCCTTGACCGTCAGGTCTTTCAGCGGATCCCAGTCAACGCCTTCCGCCCGGGCGATCGTGGCCATGACCTTGCCGTCCGGCCGGATGGCCTGCGCCAAGGTGGGGATCTCCTCTCCGGATGCCCCGTAACGGGCGAACAGGGAGGCGGAAGTTTCGCTCCAGCCGTCCCCCGGAATGATCTCCAGCGTATCGTGATAACCCGTGTACGGCAGGAAAAGGGTCTCGAGGTCATGATACCCGTCCAGACGCTTGCGGAGAACGTTCAGGCCGAGGTTGATCTTGACATGGGGGCGGGTGATCATGTTTTATGCGGGATAAAGGGTCATGCCATGCCGCGGATGGCGGCCTCCGCACGGGCGGCGACCTCCTCCCGCTCTTTCTCGTCCGGAATGCCGGCGACGACTTCGGAGATGAAAGAGATCATCTGCAGCACCCGGGCCTCCGACTCCGGAATGCCGCGGCTGCGCATGTAGAACTGCTCTTCTTCGTCCAGCCGGCCGATGGTCGCGCCATGGGAGCACTTGACATCGTCCGCATAGATCTCCAACTGGGGTTTGGTCTCGACTTTCGCCCCTTCGGTCAGCAGGATGTTGTGGTTGGACTGGTAGGCTTCCGTCTGCTGGGCTTCCGGGGCCACGACGATGCGGCCGTCGAACCAGGCCCGCGCCGTCCCGCCGACAATTCCCTTGAACAGCTGGTCGGACGTGCAGCCCGGCGCCCGGTGGTGCATCTCCAGATGGAAACGGACCTGCTCCTGGTCCGGACAGAGATACAGGCCGCGCAAACGCGCCTGCGCCCCTTCTCCGACCAGGAAGACCCGGACCGTGATGTCCTTGCTCTCTCCGGGCAGGACGACGAACGTCAGGTCCAGCGTCTGGCCGGCTCCGACGACGTAGGCATCCTCCGGAATGGGCGTTTCGATATAATGTCCGTAATCCTTCATGGCTCAGAACTGGTCAAATCCATGGTTCTCGATGGCGTCGACCAGGCTCCTGTCGCCCGTCGCGACGATGCGGCCGTCTTTCAGGACATGGACCACGTCCGGCACGACATATTCCAGCAGTTTCTGGTAGTGGGTGATGATGATCGAAGCCTTTTCCGGCGTACGGAGGGCATTGACGCCGTCCGCCACGATCTTCAGGGCGTCGACATCCAGGCCGCTGTCCGTCTCGTCGAGGATGGACAGGGTCGGATCCAGCATGGCCATCTGGAAGATTTCATTGCGTTTCTTCTCGCCGCCGGAGAAGCCGACGTTGACCTCGCGCTTGGCGAACTCCGGCTTCATCTGCACGAAAGCCATCTTCTCGCGGAGCAGTTTCAGGAATTCGGCGCCTTTGAGTTCGGCCAGGCCGGCGGCCTTGCGGCGGGCATTGACCGCCGTCTTCATGAAGTTGGTAATGCTGACGCCCGGAATCTCGATCGGATACTGGAACGACAGGAAGAGGCCGGCCCAGGACCGTTCTTCCGGGCTCATGGCCAGCAGATCCTTCCCCTGGAAGGTGATGCTGCCTTCCGTCACTTCGTACTGCGGCTTGCCCGTCAGGACGGCGGAAAGGGTGCTTTTTCCGGCACCGTTCGGGCCCATGACCGCATGGACCTCGCCTTTGCGGATCTCCAGGTCGATTCCCTTGAGGATTTCCTTGTCTCCGATCCGAGCGTGGAGACCTTCGATTTTCAGCAATATCTCATTCATCGTTCTCATGCTTCACTTCGCCTATCAGGCTTTTTTCTTATACAGTTTCATCCAGGTGGACAGGGACCACAATCCGTTGATCAGGTAGAGCGCGCAGACGATCGGCATGAAGACATGGCCGACGGACAGGTGCAGGATGATCTGGGCGATGTTGACCAGCAGCCAGACAATCCAGCAGTCCCACTTCTTGAGGGCGGACAGCAACTGGGCCACGAGAATCAGCACCGTAACACAGGAATCCAGGTAGGGATGCGGATCGTCCGGGAACAGCGTGTCGAGCGTCCAGCCCCAGAGTCCGGCGATCAGGAAGACCGATGCGATGCAGAGCAGCCGGGCCGGCCAGGTCAGCATGCTGACCTTCAAGGAGGACTGGTCTTCCGAACTGGTCTCGTCCGCACGCGGATGCGTCCAGCGCCAGTGGCCCAGGATGTTGATGGCCAGGGAGATCGGCTGGAGCAGCAGGCTGGCGTAGAGGTTCTTGTTCCAGAACATCAGGAAGAGGGCCGCCGTATAAAGGTAACCCACCCAGAAATTGTATTTCGAATTGCGTCCCGCGAGGAAGACACACGTCAGGCCGAGGACCGACGTGATCAGGTCGATCAGCAGCACCGGGTAATCATTCCCGAGGGTAAACAGCGAGTAGTTGATCCATTCCATGTTCTGTTCGTTTTATTATCCTACCGACCCTTCGAGGGAGACTTGCAGCAGTTTGCGCGCCTCGACGGCAAATTCCATCGGCAGCATGGAGAGCACCTCCTGGGCATAACCGTTGACGATCAGTCCCACCGCATCCTCCGGCCCGATGCCGCGCTGGTTGCAGTAGAAGAGCTGGTCTTCGCTGATCTTCGAGGTCGTAGCCTCATGCTCCACCACCGCCGTGGGGTTGGCGTTCCGGATGTCCGGGAAGGTGTGGGCACCGCAGAGCGAGCCGATCAGCAGGCTGTCGCACTGGGAGTGGTTGCGGGCGCCGGTGGCGCCGGGATTGATCTGGACCAGGCCGCGGTAACTGTTCTGGCTGTGGCCGGCGGAGATGCCCTTGCTGACGATCCGGCTCTTCGTGCCGCGGCCGAGGTGGATCATCTTCGTGCCGGTATCGGCCTGCTGGTAATTGTTCGTCACGGCGACCGAATAGAATTCCGAAGAAGAGTAGTCCCCCTTCAGGATGGTCGACGGATACTTCCAGGTAATGGCGGAGCCCGTCTCGACCTGGGTCCAGCTCAGGTGGCTGCCGCTGCCTTTGCAGATGCCGCGCTTGGTGACGAGGTTCAGGATGCCGCCCCGTCCCTGCGCATCGCCCGGATACCAGTTCTGGACCGTCGAGTACTTGACGTCGGCGTCTTTCTCGACGACGATCTCGACGACGGCGGCATGGAGCTGGTTCTCGTCGCGCATCGGCGCGGTGCAGCCTTCCATGTAACTGACATAGGAGCCCTCGTCGGCGACGATGAGGGTCCGCTCGAACTGGCCGGTCCCGGAGGCATTGATCCGGAAATAACTGCTCAGTTCCATCGGGCAGCGGACGCCCTTGGGGATGTAGCAGAAGGAACCGTCCGAGAAAACGGCGGAGTTCAGGGCGGCGAAATAGTTGTCGCCCACGGGAACGACGCTGGCGAGGTACTTGCGGACCAGGTCGCCATGCTCCCGGACCGCTTCGGAGAAGGAGCAGAAGATGATGCCTTTTTCGGCCAGGGTCTTGCGGAAGGTCGTGGCCACGGAGACCGAATCGAAGACGGCATCCACGGCGACGACGCCGGCAAGGGCTTCGCGTTCATGGAGGGGAATGCCCAATTTCTCAAACGTCTTCGCCAGTTCGGGGTCGATTTCCTTCGGACGGTCCGCCGCCTTCTTCGGCGCAGCGTAATAGATAATGTCCTGGAAATCAATCTCCGGCATATCAAGATGGCCCCATTCCGGCATCGGCATCCGCTGCCAGCGCCGGAAAGCGTCCAGCCGGAAATCCAGCAGCCACTGCGGCTCCTGCTTCCGGGCGGAAATCATACGGATGATCTCTTCGTTCAGGCCTTTCGGAACATATTCCTGTTCCACGTCCGTCACGAAGCCTTCCTTGTACTCTTTCGAAGTAAAGTCCTGTATGATCTTGTTCTCTTCCTGTCTGTCCATAGTCTCTCGCTCAGATTCGGCCGCAAAGTTATATCAAACGCATCAGATCCGCAAGTACGATGGCCGTCACCGCCTCGACGATGACGGGCGTACGGAGGGCGAAACAGGTATCGTGCCGGCCCGGAATCCGGAGCGTTGTCATCTTGCCGGTGGCGAAATTGAACGTTTCCTGCGGACGGCCGATGCTGGACGTCGGCTTGAAGGCGACCCGGAAGACCAGCGGATTGCCGTTGGTGATGCCGCCGTTGACGCCGCCGGCGCCGTTCTTGGAAGGCAGGGCGTTTTTCTGGAAACCGCTGTCGACGACCCGGTCGAAGGGATCATTGTGTTCGGAGCCGCGCATCCGCGCCGCTTGGAATCCGTCGCCGAATTCGATGCCGCGAACGCCCGGAATCGCGAAAACCGCATGGGCCAGCAGGGACTCGACCGAATCGAAGAATGGTTCGCCGAGTCCGGCCGGCAGCCCGTCCGCCCGGCATTCCACGATGCCGCCGACCGAATCCAGGTCCGCCATGGCCTGGTCCAAGACCGCACGCCAGATATTGGCCGGCTGGTCCTTTTCTTCAATGCCGCCGTCCGGCAGGGCTTCTTCACGCAGGGCCTCCGCCTTCGTCACGCCGCCGACTTCGATGAGTTCGGCCCGGATCTGCGCCGCCACCATTTTCTTGGCGACGACACCGGCCGCCACGAGCGGCAGGGTCAGCCGGCCGGAGAAATGGCCCCCGCCACGGGGATCATTGAAATCCAGCCACTTGATGCTCGCCGTAAAATCGGCATGCCCCGGGCGCGGCACGGCGTTGAACAGGCTGTAATCGCCCGAACGGGTGTTGCGGTTGTGGAACAGGATCGTCAGCGGCGCGCCGGTCGTCAGGCCGTTATAGACGCCGCTGAGCAGTTCCGGGATGTCCGCCTCGATCCGCGGGGTCGTCCCTTTCGGACCGCTTTTGCGGCGGAGGATGTCCGCCGTAAAGTCCTCGATGTCCAGCGGCAATCCGGGCTGGACGCCGTCCAGCACCACGCCGATCGCTTCACCATGGGACTCGCCGAAGATCGAGACCCTGAATTTTCTACCGAACGTGTTCATAATCGCGCATATATCTGTCCGAAATCCGGGAAGGACTTCGCGACGCATTGTTCATCATCGATCCGCACCGGACCGTCGGCGCCGAATGCGGCCACCTTCAGGGCCATGACCATGCGGTGGTCGTGGTGCGAGGTGTATTCTCCGCCCCGGAGCAGGTTGCCGGTCAGGCTGCGCTGGGCCAGCGAATGGCCTTCCACCAGCAGCCGGTCTCCCTTGACGGCGGCCTTGACGCCCATCCGCGTCAGCATGTCCACGATCGCCGAGGCTCGGTCGCTCTCCTTGTTCGCCAGCCGGCCGACGCCGCCGATACGGCTGGTCCCCTGGCAGAACGCCGCCAGGACCGCGATGACCGGGAACAGGTCGGGGCAGTTGCTGGCATCGACCTCGAAGGCGCGCAGCGGTGCCTTGCGGACATGGACCACGCCGGTCTCCTCTTCCTGGGACAAGCTGGCGCCGGCTTCCACCAGAATGTCCAGGATGGACAGGTCCGCCTGCAGGGATTTGGTATCCAAGCCTTCCAGGGCCACCTGGCCGAAAATGGCGCCGGCGACGAGGAAATTGGCCGCGGCGCTCCAGTCCGTTTCCAGATCGAGATCGGCCGCTTTGTAACGCTGGCCGCCTTTGATGCGGAAGGTCATGGCTTCGCACAGGCCCCAGTCCTGGGTCTGCACGAATTCCTCATCGCCCTCCATCTCGTTCTCGATCCGGATTCCGAATTGCTTGAGGACGTCGAGGGTGATGAAGATATAGGGGATGCTCTTGGGAGATTCCAGGTGGATGACGCTGTCTTCCCGGCACAGCGGCAGCGCTGCCAGCAGGCCGGAAACCAGCTGCGAACCGTACTGGCCGGAAATTTCCGCTTCGCCCGGAGTCAGGCGGCCGTTGACGGTCAGGGGAATCTGTTCGCCGGAGAGGGCGACCCGGAAAGCGGCCATCATATCCCGGGCACCGGTCAGCGGCCGGCGGAGCAGGGTCTTCTCTCCGCTGAGCGTTACCGGACCGCGGGCGAGCCGGGCCATGAGCGGAATCATCAGGCGGGTCAGGAAACCGGATTCTCCGACATGCAGGCTGTCCCCCGCATAGGGAGCGCCTGCCGTGCCGCGGATGGTCAGGACGTCCTCATCCAGGGTCACCTCGGCACCGAGGGCCCTCGCCACGGCCAGGGCCGCTTCGTTGTCCCCGCAAGGGGAATAGCCCCGCAGGTGCGAGACCCCGTCGGCCAGCGCGGCGGCGATGATGGCCCGCTGGGCGAAACTCTTGGAAGCCGGCATCCGGAGCGGCTCGGACTCCACGGCCTGCAGGTTGCCGTAGACCGTCTCGAACATCTCCTCTGCCGGCCACTGGCCCGGTGCCGCCGCCTCGTCGAAAGCGGCATAGGAGAACGGTGCTCCCTTCTTCAGGCAGTCCAGGCGGCTCTGGCGGCCTTCCTCGCCCATGCAAAAGGCGACGAGGGTCTCCGGTGCGAACCGGTCATACAGGGAAAGGACTTTCCGCGCATCTTCGGGCGTACGGGCCGTCGTCACGATCTTGGCGATCTCGGCGCCGAGATGCTGGCATTTCTCGACCAGGGCCTCCAGGGCCGTCCGGGAATCCGTTCCCTCGAAATCATGGTAGGAGCGGATCAGGACGGTTCCGCATTCGCGGGCTTCCCGGCGGATGCGCTTGCTCATCATGGCGGGGGCTTCGAGTTCCAGGTCGACATAGGCTGCACCGGCCTTGATCGCCGTGATCAGCTTGGCTTCCGCTTCCGCGGCCGGCATCGCATCCGAGATGCGGCAGGTCGCAATCAGCGGGACGTCCGAATTCGAAAACAGTTCCTCAATCTCCTCCTGGCCCAGCTGCGGGCAGCGGTCCAGGCGGATTTCCGCCATTTCGACATAGCGTTCCTCCAGGAGATCGAAAATGGTCTCCAGGTCTTTGTTCTGTATGCTTACACAAATCATATTTTCATTTTTTCGTCAAATCCGGTCACCGCGTTTTCGGCGGCGCCCAGCAGGGACAGGGCTTCATGGACGGAGAGGTCTTTCTCCACCACGGTGCCGACGGCGACCGGCAGGATGAAATGCACGATGTCCCCTTCCGCTTTCTTGTCGCGGGTCATGGCAGCCTCCAGTTCCTCCAACCGGAACGGCGGCGCGGTCGGCAGGCCGCAGGAGACGAAGTCGGTGACCAGTTTTTCGGTCAGGCCCTCCCCGGCGATGCCCAGGTATTCCGCCAGTTCGGCCGCCATGATGATGCCGATGGCGACCGCTTCCCCGTGGGTCAGGTCCGGCCCGGCTTGCCGGGATTTCGATTCGATGCCATGGGCGAAGGTATGGCCCAGGTTCAGGATCCGGCGCTCACCCTTCTCTTCCGGATCCCGGGAGACCACGGCCGCCTTGACGGCCGCCGCAGCCGCGATCAGTTCCTGCAGTTCCGCGGCCTTCCCGGCGATGATCTGCTGCGGATGCTCCGCCTGGTTGATCTCCGCCAGGAGGGCTACGGCAGGTTCGTAATGCGCGGCGTCGCCGAGCAGGAAAGTCTTGAGCATCTCCGCCATTCCGGAACGGAAATCACGGAGCGGGAGGGTCCGCAGCGGTTCGGGGCAGATCCAGGTCCACTCCGGCTGGCGGATGACGCCGATCATGTTCTTGAGATCCAGGAAATTGACACCCGTCTTGCCGCCGATGGCGGCATCCACCTGGGCCAGGAGGGTCGTCGGGATGTAGGCGAAACGGATGCCCCGCTTGTAGACGGATGCGGCAAAGCCGGCCATGTCTGTCGTGATGCCGCCGCCGACGGCGAGCAGCAGGGCCTTGCGGTCCGCACCATTATCCAGCAGCCAGCGACAGATGTCCATGACCGTGTACAGGTTCTTCTCGCTCTCGCCGGTCTGCAGGGACAGGACCGAACGGATCCGGGCCGGTGCGGGCGCGCCTTCCTTGCGGTCGTACCGTGCCCTGCGGTGGACCCGA
>Ga0256405_10004371_pt1 | contig 26585 bp, 43 predicted proteins | sample RumenRJG_02DNA_FD_189096 | JGI IMG/M metagenome (GOLD analysis project Ga0256405, IMG submission 189096) | Bovine rumen microbial communities from Lethbridge, Alberta, Canada - RJG_02 | ecosystem: Host-associated > Mammals > Digestive system > Stomach > Rumen | place: Canada: Alberta... | reverse complement strand
TTTAATTTACTTGCCATAGTTTTTCAATTACTTAATAATTATTAAGGGATGTCAATTCTAACCCCTCTGAAATCAGGTCTTGAATTACGGGTTTCATCACCTTCAATAAAATTGAAACTACCACCTTGGCGAGTTGTACCCATCACCCTTTTCTCAATTTCTCTGAGGTTCCTATTGACTTTCTTGTCAACACTCTTCGTAAGAAGCTTACCCATCTTTGTGAATCCGTCAGTCATGGCATACACAATGCCAAGCATTGTACGGAATTCAATGGGATGCTCGTCAGCATATTGCTGTACGGCAGTAAGCTGCTCACCATCATCATTTGTGGAAACCACCTTAGTCATGGCCTCATAAGCCTTTCTTCTGGTTGTCTTGTCCACAGGAATGTCTTCAAAGAGCTTGTCTTTTTCAAGGACTGCCTGACGAAACTGTTCAGCTTCTTGTTTTATCTTCTCCTTTTCAGCAGAAGCTTTTTCCTTTGCTTCAGTCACAGTATCCTCATACCGACCCTTGAAATACTCCTTTACAGCTTCAAGAGAATCAGTAGCCTCATCAATGTCAGTTCCAGAATTCATAATTCTTTCAACTTGCTTATCGACCTTATCTTGCTTATAGCCTCTTGTAATAAGGTCTTGTCTGATGATGGCTCTACGAAGATTTGCACCTTCAGTAGTTTCAGCATTGAGCTGTTCTGGAGTAATAGCTTCAAGATTCTGAATAGTTCTTTGATACTGGGCAATCACATCTGGTTGTACTCCAGCTTCAAGAGCTTCCTTTACAAACCTTGTAGCATCGTCAAGTCTCGCATTGATTTCATCCTCCATAGCTTGTGAGAATGAATCAGCGTCATTGATACTATTAACAGTATCTTCATTAAGGAACTTAAAGAGGCCATCACCATAAAGTGCTTGGGCAAAGGATGAATAAAGACTTTCGCCTTTGGGAGAAGAACCATCACCAGTGGCTCTGGCCTCCTTTTTGTCCTTATCATCCCCTACGCTCTCCGGGCTTTCATCACCAAATAGATTTTCAGCATCTACGGTGCTTCCCTCAGGGATAGTATCTTCAATATTTTTAGTTTCTTTGCCTTCCTTATCTTCTCCGGGAAGGTCCACCTTCACTTCTGGCTCCTCGTGAGAGTCTCCAAAGAGGTCATCAGCATCAAATGTGCTCATTCCTCCAAGGAAGGTTTGTGCGGAATCAAATGGGTTGTTGCTCATATTCTTCTCCTTTTAGAACAATCTTGCAACAAAAGTAACAGGTTTACATTTTTAATGCAAACCTGTAACAATTTCAGTTTTTTTACTCTTTTTCAAGAAGCTCGTTTCTACAGTGGTCACACAGGAACATTTTGCCCGCACGGAACATCTGTTTGCCAATCAGTCCATTCAAATATTGGAACTCCTCACTGAATGGGTCAATGTCTTCTGCAATACATATATGCATGGCCAAATGTCCCTTCTCATGGTCAAAAGTATCCTGAAAATCATCAGCAGATGTTGTAGGTCCTATGATTATAAGAGACCTGCTGGCATATACATTAGTAAATGTATAGCCTTCATTCTCTTTATACTCCTTAAGTTCCTCTATGATTTCCTCAACCTTTTCATCATCGTAGCCCAAGGAATACAAGTCATTGATAATGTCATCAAATGCATAAAATGCAGTTGCATAGTAAACCTTTACATACCAGCCGTATTTATCCAATGTAAAGTCCTGCACTATCATATCATATCCTCCCAGTTAATGGGTGTTCCTGAGCCAATGCAGTCAGCATAGAATCTTGTAAACACCATACCTTCATAGCCGTCAGGGTCTTCAATGGTATCAATGATGAATTGGACCATGCTTCCTTCATCCTTGATAGACCTGCCAAGATAGTCAGCTTTACACATATTGGCTACATATACAGCATCATAGCCTTTAGCTCTTGTAAGTTTGGCTGAATACCTTTTAAGGATATCATCAAGTCTTTCTTTTGAAATTGGGTCTGTAGGAACTGGCCTGTCATTTACAAGTCTATACATTCTTGACACTGCCCAGTCACACATTTTCTTTGAGAAGTGCCACCCATAGTAAGAAAGGTATTCATCCATACCTTCCGGATATTTCATGTAAGAATCCAGTCTTGCCATAGTATATAAGAATTAAGGGGTGGGGAAACCCCACCCCAAGTTAAACTACTCAAAGTCTTTCAGGTGCTCTTCAAGTATGTCAAGTGCGGCACAAATACCATCTTTGACACCTTCATCATAGCCATCCTTACGGCCTGACATTCCACCTTTCATGGCAGACATTCTCTTGTACCCAGTCATGCCACCAGAAGCCTGTTTGCGCTTCTCAATTATTTCCCAAACTCTGTTCATTGTTCGTGTTGTTTTTAGGCATTAATGCTTCAACCAGTCTCCCAACTTGTTCAGTCAGACTACCGACTTGATTTTTAAGTTCAGCAATCTCTTCCTTTTGAACTCGCTTTTCAGCAAATTCTGGATTGAGAGTTGTCTGTATGGCATCAAGCTTTGCAATTCTATCTTCATGATAGGCCTTGCTGTTTATTATATTGATACTCTTTTGCTTTTCACTGGCTACCTCAGCATTAATGGCATCCTTGCTTGTAGAGACTACAATACTTTCTCCATCAATGTAAGTGTCTGAAGTATCCATTTGAGCAGGAAGGTTCTTCAGATTGATGGTGTTATTTCCTACTCTTACCACAATGTCAGCAACAAACTCTTGTTGTCCAAACTGCATTATCTGGTTTTTTGGATGTACAACTGGTTGTGCTGATATATAGCCAGTTTCAAGTTTCGTGTTATCTCCCTTATGGAAGAGATATATTGGACTGTTGGGTCTGACTGATTGAAACATAATACCTTAGATTTGACCGATTAACTGTAACATATTATCTATTCTGTCATAGAATACAAGGAATACACCCGGATTGGGGAAGTTAGCTACTGTAGCATTTGCACCACCAGCAAGGGTTACGTTCTGAGTATTTCCAGCCATAATGAACCTAACTGGAAGTGTCTCAGTAGTTCCCTCCGGCAAGTCAGTAAGATAGACTAGGAGCAATCCGCTGAAGGGATTTCTATCCCAATCTGGATTAAAACCAAAGTCAACAGTGTCTGTATTGACAGTTACCTTTCTTGACTTGAGTCTTGGAATCCCGTTTATATTAGAATATTGGTACGGAAATTTTGCCATTTTTCTAAAATTTTAGTAAATTTGCAATAAGGGAATAGGTAAGAGTAATTAACTTACTGATAAGAGTTTTCAAGGTCTCTTTCCCTTTTCTTTTTCAAATCCTTGATTCTATTAAAACTTGATTAGTATGACTAAAGAAGAATTTATCGAGTCTGTTAGACTTGAAGGAGAAGAGTGGAAACCTATTTCTGGGTTTAACAACAAGTACTATGTATCTAATTTTGGAAGAATTTTATCAGTTCCTACCTTTGTATTGAGGAGAGGAGGTATGTATCCGCTTCCGGGAAGACTTAAAACTCCAAAATTGGCCGGAAGGAATAATCATAGATACTACTATGTATCATTTACTATGGGGCATAGAACAGGTAAACACTTTCAAATTCATAGACTTGTTGCTCAAGCCTTTATTCCTAATCCATTAAATAAACCCTGCATTGACCACATTGATGGTAATCAATTAAACAATACCGTTTCAAATCTTCGTTGGGTCGATTATAAAGAGAATGCTAATAATAACATTACTCGTGCAAAACAGCTTGAAAAAGTTGCACGTCCATTTCTTGCTTTAAAAGATAATATAGTATGTCATAGATATACTAATATGATAGATGCAATAAAGGACGGTTTTAGTGATTGCAGAATAAGAATATGTTTTAAAAATCCAAATTCTACACATAAAGGATATAAATGGATTAGAGAATAAGATTATAACTCTCTTATCAGTATTTCAAAGAACTCTCAACTATTTAGTACTCAATACGTTACCCCCAATACGAGTTACCTCCCCAACCGTAACCATAGGGATTGAACCCAGCACCAAATCCTCCCATATATGGAGTAGTATTTACGGCTGTAAGATTAGGCCACTGGATAGGAACTGTCTGGGGTTGCTTTGCAGCAAGCTCGGTAATCTTATTGTCAAGAATGTTGAATGCAGCAGTGAACTGTTGGGTTTGACGTCCCTCGGAGAGAGCAGTCTTCAGAGAAGTATTCTCGGCAAGCAGTGTGTCAATCTTGCCCTGCAGCTCTCTTTCCTTGATGGCGCAAAAGCCGTCATTCATCGCAACTGTTTGAGCAGCAATCTGGTCAGCCAGTGTACGGGTATTTCTGTCAGCCTGAGAACCCAGCTGATTTGTTTGCTCAAGAGTACGGATTTGAGCTTCATAACCTTGCTGAGTAGTGAGAAGTCTGTTGTCGCAGCAACACTGAGCCAGTTGAGCAGAGAGTGAGGAATTACCAGCCTGAATAGCATTAATGGTCTGGAGACCAGTCATACCTACTTGTGAACCAACACCCTGAAGTGCAGACATGAGGCTGTTCAGAGAACCCTGAATGGCATTGATGTCACAATTCAGATTGGAAGAAAGCTGACGGATGGCATCACCATTGCCTTGAATAGCCTGTTGAAGGAGGTCACGACCAGCATTATTGTTGAGTTGATTAGCAAGAAAACCAGTACCATTGTTACCACCAAAGTTACCGAGGTTTCCATTACCTCCCCAACCCATCAGGAAGAAAAGGAATATAATCCAGAGAAAACCATTACCACCGCCAAGACCACCATTGTTATTCATGGCATAAAGTACGGACGGGTCAATGCCTCTCTGTGAAAACAGCGTAGCAAGCAGGGGCATCCAAGAGCTACTGTCATTTCCGAAAAAATAAGTTTTTGCAGTTTCGCCTTCCATAATAGAAAGAATTAAGAAGTTAATAAATACCTTTTGTTAGCTAACAATGCAAAGGTACTTATCACTTCTTATGGAAGACAATGATGCTATGGAATACAAAAATCCCCCGCCTTACCACAATAAGCGGGGGTTAGATAAGGAAAAACAATGCTACATAAACCCTAAGCTAGCTGCCATTTGTTTTAAAAGTTAATAATTAAACATATCCTTATCTTTTTGTATGCATATTTTCTGACATCAGATTAGCAACAAAGTTAATCAGGAAATCTCTTGCAGGATTATCACTTTGTGAAAGAAAAGAACAGATTTGTTTAAGCATCTGATTGTTTTCCCTTAGAAGCATTAGCATCTCTTCTTCTCTTTGCATCTTTTATTTCTTTTAGACTCCATTGTAATTCCTTAAATCCCTCTACCTTCTTTCCTTTTGGCAGGAGACCCGCTCTGACAAGATTATCAAATTTTGCTCTCCGCATATTCAAATATATGTATGCTTGATACTTACTTATGAACTTCTCCCTACTATTGAACTTTTTAAGAAACTTAGCTGTTTCAATCATCTCCTTTTCACTCATATATGAGTTACCAGAATCAATATCATCTATAACTCTCAACAGTTGATTTTTTATGACTTGTAGCATAGTTTCTCTTTTCTATAAAAGTAAAGTATCAGGAATGCAAATATACAAAAGTTAATACTGAAAATACAGCAAAGTCCCAAAAAGTTTACTGGTAATCCTACCGTAAATTCCAAAGTACTTATTACATTATTTACCAAAATATAGTGGAGAAACATTCTATGATATATGCAAAACCTGAATACATAGGATACTATATAAAGGAATGCAAGAGTTAGAAAAGAAACACCACCAATATATGAAAATATGGTGGTGTTAAATCCGGCTAAACAAAGTAAAGTATTTAAAGCATCACATATAGCAAGTAACATTGGTATTACTTTCAGTAAATTCAATGTTACTTTATACCATCTTTTGTCAATGCTTTTTACCTCCGCAGGCTTTCTTTCTTCCACCTCCACAAAGTATTGAACCATTATTCTTTATGCCAGCACGAGGAACATTGGGTCTTACTCTACCCTTCTTACCCCCTGAAGATTTCTTTTTCTTTGTTGCCATAGTTTTTAAATATTTGGATACCTTCTTACAAATATAACTGATGAGTCTTGTGAAGTTCAGTTATTTGTTTTGTATAAGGTGTCATAATTGTTTATTTTATTATTAATTTATTAGTTTAACCAACCGGTATTATTTTTTTTTGTCCAATAACATAAGAAGGAATATTTAATGCCATCGGACTAATTTTTTTTCCAGAAATATCATCGGTTTTACAAACTTCCCCAGAATCAGCATCTTCATAATCTGGTATATCATTCCAAGTAGTATAAGGAAATATACCAGGATCTACATTTTCTAAATCATCATGTATGAATTTAACAACATCATCTATTGTTATATCACCAGAAGGAGTATTCCCCCCCCCTCCATTACAACAATCTTTGTTCTTGATAGCGTCTCTAATCTGGTGAAGTGCGGTGAGCACTTGATTATCAACTGTTCTCATGACTAATTATTTTTTATTTATTTTACTTTACACTTAAGGAACAATCTTTTCAAGCAGGTAAATGACCAATGCAACTACTGCAAAGAATCCAACAAACCAAGCAATTACTCTACCTACTGATTTCCAAGTTGTTTGGGCTTTAAGGTACAGGAAATCCTCTTTGATTCCTTGCCAGAACCATCCTTTACCATACTTTGTTTTATATGAATTTGACCAGTGATAGGCAAACTGTGCAAGTGTATATACAAGCACTTCGAGTATAGCAGTCACCCAAGCCCAACCAAAGATATACTTCATAATCTCTCCACCAAGAGTAGGCTCAAGGATACCTTTAGCTCCACCACGAATGAAGAAAAGAGCAACAAAGGCAAGTGCTGACAGAATAGCAGTCCAAATGAACCACTTCTTCATGTAAGTTACTTTCTTTTCCAGAATTTCAAGTTCTTTATCCATAATAGTTTAAATTAATGTTCAGTTGCAAATATAGAAAATTTTGTACTGATAACAAACAACTATTCTTTCAACAGTTGTAGTTTGCATATTATTCTAAATTAGTAGCTATTAATTGAATTGAATTAGCAGGAATTATATTAAGAAGGGCCTATTGTCCTCATTATATATTCTCCAAAATAGATTTGTGGAGTGTCAGGAACATTAGAAAGATACACAAACAGAGGCATATCACTTTTTCCAAGTTCGCCTTTCCAAATACCATATTTATTTTCATATTCCGCAGATTCTCCAGTACCATCTACAATATCAATAAAATGTTCTGGAATTATAGCTTCTTCAAGATATTCTTCAGAAATAGTTTCTATAACTTTCTTTTTATAGAATTGATAAATATCTTCATAGTCTATTTCACCAGACCCTCCTCTATTGCTGTTTTTAGCTTCAGTATATTCAGCTTGACCCCAACGTCTAAGTTTCAGGTCCTTCAGTTTGTCTAAAACATTCTTTGCTTTCATAATGCTTTTCTTTTATTAGTTAAACATTTTTAATAAACTAAACTATATGATACCACCCAGCTTATTGGCCCAACTTTCTGTATAAAACCAATAATAGTCCTTTTTAAGCCATTTATATGTACAGGCCCACAGGAATGACGGTATTCCAATTACTATAAGGTATAGAGGACCAAGATATAAGGACTGTCTTGTATGTCCCCATTCGTGTCTTATGGTATTCCAAGTAGCTTTATTATACGGGTACTTGTACACTATGACAGTATCTCCCAATGAGATATTTCCGGGAAAGTTCTTACAAACCCTTATTGTTTTGTCCTTATATAGGACGGTATTGTCTAATTTCCAAAAAACTCTCAGTATGAGCCCAAGGGTATTCTGTGGAAGCTGCCATATATAAAGCAGTATTTGAAGTAGTGTTTTCATAACTAAATAAGTATGAGTGGTATAACAACGAACAGTATTCCAATGAAGTCTGCCAGAATATCAAGCCATGAGGCAACTTTGTCGTTGATTGAGTCATAAACCTCTTTGCCTATCCCACAGAAAAGAGAGACTCCAGCGGCTATTAGCAGTGCGGGCTTAAAGTAAAAGCTGATACTGAACAGAGCTGTAAATACAAGTGTAAGCACCATAGAAAACACTATGTGCTGCAACTTATCTTTGGTACCGAAGAACTGCTTAATCTTATCCATTGAATTCCGTTACTTTAGCTTTTGAATCATTTGTACTTCTTGTATCAATATGAAGCCAGTTTACATTCTTTTCCATTCTTATTGGATATGGAAGTTTGTCCTGCTCCCTCTTTATAATAGCCCTTGCCTGAGCACCAGTCATTGATTTCATAGAGGCGTCAAAGGCCTCTCCAAGGCAATGAGCTGACAGGTATATGTTTCCTTTTAACGTTTTGTCTTTGACCAGCTGACAGCAATTACATCTAAGACCTCTTTGGTAATGACTAGCATAGTTGATTACCATAGGTGTTTGAAGAATGTCTCTTCTAAGGACAAGTAACGTATGAAGAATCTTAGTATCAAGGAATTGCCATGAAGATTCACCAAACTTATTATATGTGTGGTTACATACAAGCTCCTTGATATTGAAGAATTTCTTTAGCTCTCTGATGATTTCCTCTCTTTCCATGATTCTTCTGTTTTTATTTTTTCCATTTCTTCCTTCCTGATAGATTCAAGGTCTTCCTTCTCTATGAGGTCATCTACATTTGCACAGCTGAATGGAAGTGCAGAATGTGTAAGTATTGCCTTTATGAAAGCGTTCATTGAAAGATTAATTCCCTGAGGTTTCAGGAAATTACTTACCATACTTCCTATCTCCAAGAGGATAATGAATAGTGTAAGCCATTTTGCCCAATTGAAATCACTGTTTGCCGCAGAGTTGATAAAACAAGCCATCAGCACAAAAGCAAAGTAAACTACACTCTTACCCATTGTTTCCCTGAATGCCCTCGATGTTCTTATTGGTATTCTCAGCTTATAGGACTTCCACAGTCCTGCAGCAAGGTCAGCAATTACTACGCTGAACATTGTTATAAGCCAAGGAACCATAGTCACTATGGACTCTTCAAGGAAAGCCATCAATATAGGTATCAGTATTCCACTGGCTATTTGGGTAATTATGTATCTTGATGTCATAGTTTAAATTTACTTAGCTGTTGTTTTTCTTTTTGCAGATATTCTTGCTATGTCATTCCTCTCCGCTTCAAGTGCCAGTTTCTTGTTGTCCTGCTGAATTTTTATGTTAAATTCACGAATCTGCTCTTCAAGCTTTCTTTTTGACACTTCATCCATTGGTGTAGAAATACCGTCATCAGCATTAAGCTTTTGCATCTGGGTAGTTTCCAGTTTATTATCTGCTTGTATCTGTGCAACAACCACCTTTGTCTCATTGTCTTCACTGTTCATTCCAATCTGAGCTTCCAGTTCCATTTGTTTAGCTTGTAGCTGAGCTTGTGCAGTTTCTTGCTGAACTTGAAGTTGCATTTGCTGGTCTTGCATAGCTTGCCTTCTTCTTCTCTCTTCAGAGGCTTGAAGGATACGAATTTTCTCTGCAAGGGAAGATGAGGAGGTCCACATCTTCATAATGTCTGTCAGAGTAGCCTGCTGAGTCTGAAGGGCAGCTTGAGCAAGGGTTTCGAGCTTCTGGTCAAGACCTGTAATATCAGATGAGCTATCTATTACAATGCCATAATCATTTTCTGCAAACTCGTCCCCTTCAAACTCCATTAGTCTCATTGAACCATCAGATGTGAGATAGCGGAATTTGATTTGTTTTCCTCTTGCAGCTATCTTTGCACACTCTACAAAAGCATTGAGAACTCTTCTCTTAGTGTCATTGTGCCAAGCAAAATACACTTCTGTAATATAAGAAGATTGAAGTGTGGCCCTTTCAACACCACCTACAGTTTCACGATTTGCTATCTGACCTTCTCTTTGCTTTGATATACCAACAATCTCACCAATCTGGACTTTCGTCCATTCGGCGAGATTCATCAGTTGTTGTATGTAATTACCAGAGGCATCAGCAATCAGTCTCTGGGTATTATTGTTCAGTGAGCCAGCCAGTTTACCCTTTGCAGCACCCCTGTTACCCTCATTGAAAGAGTTACGGACTGCAATATGGTTTACTTTTGCAAAGTGCATCCACTTGTCCATCGTCCATTCATCTGGAACAAGAGCAAGGTCAACATCGGCAAGAGTTCCCCACGAGGATGCAATAGCCTCTGTAAGTCTGTTATGAAGATAGTCATACATGTAATTGTATGGCTTCATCATATCAACCATTGAATATGGCTTACCGTCATTAAAGTTGTATATAGTACCTATAATACCAAGATGGCACTTTGATGGTGTCATCAGTCTGCTGAACTGAACAGGTCTTGGTCTTGCATCTAGGAATATACCATAAAGGCCATCCCTTGAGTGCTCGTCGAAATTATGATTGTTGCCACCAATAAGTACGCCTTCCCAAGCTTCAGTGACAAACATCTCCTCAACTTCCTCTCCAAGGTCTGGATTAGGAACGTAGTTTTCAGCATAGAAAGTGAATCCTTCCTCACCAGTTTCTTGGTCATACTGCTTGACCTTCTTAATCTTTCTGAAAGATTTCCATCGCATTCTCATGACTCTGACATTACCATCAGCGTCATAAGGAAGAAGGTTATACTGCTCAAACTCATCACGGGCTGCGAACACCTCACTTGATGCAAGAGTTGGATATGGTGATGATACCATATCTCTTCTGATGAATCCTTGTCTTGGGTCCACCATACCCATGGAATCTGAACCACTACCCAGGTAGTCTGGAAGGTTTTCAAGGTATTGAATATCTCTCTTTGAGAGTCTGTCATAGTAGGTATCCACTACACGACCCGGATTCCAATACTCCTCTATAATAATGATGTCAGCATCTTCGACCTTGTTGGAGTGACCAGAACGGAAGATTCTCACTGTCTGTGGGTCAAGTCTTGCAACAGTTGGCTCTCCTCCAACAATATCAACATCATAGAGTTCTTCAGCTACTGCAAGTGCATCTTGAAAACCATTGTTGAATATCAGTGGAAAATTCAGCTCTTTGCTATAGTGCTTAATGTACTGATTGGCTCGTATCTCTCTGAAATCTTGCCAATTGTATGTATAGTAATCATTAAGCTCTTCAAGCCTCTGTTCATAGTCCTCTTGTGAGAGGGAAGTGTCCTCAATTACCTGCTGGAATGAATCAAGAAGTTCCTTTTTCTTGGTTTCCTCAATCTCTGAAACTGCATTTGGGTTGGTTACAATGGCTCTCCAGTCAAAAGGTCTTCTCAACTCTTCGCCAATCAGCACTTCAAGCTTTGAATTCATCAGAGGATAGTGCTGAATATCAGTGGGAATGTAGCCAGCATCCACACTTGACGGATTGATAATAAGGGCAAGGTCCTCCATGTGAATGATGCCCTTCAGCAAATCATAATTGATTTTCTTATGTCTTACTGACTTTCTTACTGGAGAATAGTTCCAAGATGTTCTTGAGTCACCCCAAAGAAGACACTGCCTTCCCCATTCTTTTGTTTTCTTGGAAAAGGACAAAGCCTGTCTTGGAAATTGTATAGTATTGTACATAGTCTTCTATTAACGAGACAAATATAGACAAATAAATGAGATATGCAAATCAGTCGAACACTGACACATTTTTTACTGCCCCCACCAATCAATTTTTTCAGCAGTGCTTGGAGTCATTCCATAGCTTTGATTTACTGGTTTATTCCATGTTTTTGGATGGTAGTTCCTTTCAAAGAAGGGGTCATGTGACTTGACATCTTGTGTTTTTTCTGTCTTATCCACTTCACCATGATTTAACACAAGGACTTCTTCTCTATAAAGCATCAGCATACCCATAGCTGAGATTCTATCGAAGTTACCATCAGGATTCCATCCTCTTGCTTCTTCCAAAAGGGCCCTATTCCACCAAGTCATTACATTAGGAACTGTAATGGTTTGTTCTTGCCCATCAACTACTTTTACAACCTCTCTTGGTTTTAGCATAAAATCCTTAAGCCTGTCTCTGCCATAGTTGTTGATTGGGTTTGTAGCATTGATACCATACATTTTATTACCAATCTTTTCAACCCTTGAGTCTTCTTTATCTTTAATGAATTGAGGAGTTTCTGCAAGGAGGTAGAGAGAATTCATCATCTTCATGTATGAATATATTCCTTTTTTATTTTGTTCGTACATGATTTTAGCATTATAGAATTTAGCCAAAAGTCTTACTACCTCGTAGCAATCTTCCGCACTATTCAATCGTCCAGTCCATTCAGCTACAATTTCATCTGTCCAAAGGTCAAGTATGAAGCATGATACCAACGACATGGTATTTGCATTATCATCGTCGATTGGGTCGAGACTTCCAATGTATCTACCAGCATATACCCTTCCTTCCCTATTCTTCTTTGGTAATTCCTTTATTTCTACAGCACCAGCTACCTTATTATCTTTTGTAGGAAATTTATGGATTGGCTTATCTCCAGTAGGCTCAAATTCTACTTCACCATTTGACCTTTGAATGAGTTTACCAGACAGTATCTTATCGTAGAAGTTCGGATTAAGGTCAATTTCTTGAATCCTCTCTGAAATCTGTGCTACTGGGAACTTAGTACCGTCCCTTTTCATTATGGCATCCTGCAAAGTGATTGGGTCTTCAGCTTTGGTTCTTGTGATTGCCATAGGGTCTGGATTCTCATACTTTGCAATGTACCTTTCCCAACAAATCTGGAATAGAGCAAGTGTTACATTAGATATACCGTCTTTATTGTAGCAACCTAGACGATTTACATAAGCTGGAAAACAGAATATTGATGTTCCTCTTGATTGAGCAGCCTTATCCCATACATTTTCAAAGGCCAATACATTAGAACCTGTAGGGTGATAAATCAAATCCAGAGCACCACTGAAGTCATTACCCTCCTCACCACCAGTACCCACACCAACCAAAAGACCAAAAACAATGTTACCATCCTTCACTGACCTTTCAGAAATCTTCATTGTAGTGGCAAGGTTAGGAAACTTACCTATCTCTTCAAGACAGAATAACGATGCTCTCTTACCACGAGCCTTGTCAGGGTCATCTTTAATGGCAACTCCAAGTACCTCATTGCCACTTCCCTTCTTTGTTCCAGTATTCAGGTCAATGTATCCCATTGTCCAAGCCATCTCGTTGAGAGAAGACTTAAGACGTTTTCTTGGAAATTCAGTGTTCTGTGCAAGGAAGTCAATCATACTCTCAAATTTATTGAGAGTACCATCCTTAATCAAGAAGTCTTTATTATCAGCAAGAACTACTCCTCTTGTGAATGATTTGTGCTTTGGGTCTGGCTTTCTATCACCAATTACAAACCCTCTAGCAAGGCCACTTGCCATGCTGTAACTTTTTGATGACCCTCTTTTAGATATCTCAAAAAAGTACCTACCGAGTTTTCTTGCAAGGTCCCATCCTGTAAATCTCCACAGGAGTCCTTCCCACCACGATGGAAAGCCAACAACACGTTCACCAATATCAGCACTACCTTCAGAAACTTCAGTAAGTATTATAGGGCAATAATTTAAATAGAAGTACATATATCCCGGAATCCAAGCACCGTCATCTGGTCTTAGCATTCCATTCCTTATCCTATCAACCTCTTCATCCTTCCATTTTGAATAGGCACTATTCGGATTTGGATTGGGTCTTAGGTCAGTGAGCTTGCCTGTGTTTTCATAGTGGATTGCAGTCTGCCTGAAATAATCTACATTCTCTATGATTGGTGGATATTCTATCTTCCAAATAGCCCTACCATTTTCATCTCTTGGCAGTTCTCCACATAGCGGCCTATCCTTACTTATTAACCATTGAATTAGAGGCACTGTAGAAAGTGCCTCCATAAATTCATTCTGGACCTCTTCAGGAGAATCCTTAAATGATATTAACTGGAAGTTTCCAGTCTTATCGTCAATCTTTTTATAAACCAGTTGGTCTATTGGGGTTTGGTATTTATTAAATTCCATATCTCATCCCAATTAAGTATAATATGTGACATAGCTTCACTAAAGACATCAAATTCAATTTGTTCATTGTCATCAGCTATTGAACAGACTCTCTCACGATGGACAATGATGTTCTTTCCTTCGTTTCTATAGTATATGGTTACAACACCACACCTTTGTGATTTAAGTTGACCTTGTTCCCAACTTTTTACTACAATGAATTCTCCTTTGAGTTTCTTCGCTTTCCTTACATTGTTCAGTGCTTCCTGAACCAGTTGTTCCAGTTTCGTCATTGGTTGGTGTCTTTTTAAGCCAGTGTTCTTTAATTATGCTTCTAAATTCGTCATGCAGGTACTCATTAAAATATGCAAAGGGTTCATCATTTCTTGTGTGTTCCACTCCCCTGTCAGTCAGAATAGTATTAGTAAGGTGATAAAGCTCATGGTCTATATGGCCTTTCTTTTTCATATTCTTTACATAGCAAATGTAGTTTACTCCACAAGTCCATACTGCTCCAGCCACATCCTTATCTTCGAGGTCTTTCAATATGTCCTTAAAGTCCTCTTCATCCATATTGCTTTTGTTCTTCTTATAGAACTCCTTGAATTCTTCTATACTGGGTTCCATAAAGAATGCTACATCGCATCTATAAATAGGTATATCAAGTGCTACAATCATACTCCATCTTCAAACATTGAATTTTCAGTTCCTCTTGCTCTTGTATTGTCCCTAATCTCAGACTCCACCTTTCTTTCAAGGTCTTGGAGTTGAGGGATAAACTTCAGTACTCTTTCCAGAGTAGCCATGACATCATTCACTTTAGTTACTGCAGCCCCTTTGTCAGTGCGTTCAGCTAACTTTTCTTTTGTATGCAGCAAGTCTTCAGAAAGTGCCTCTACTGCAACTCTTGTGCTTTCAAGAAGCCTTGTTGAGGATGTAATGGTATGCTGCTTGTATAGTTCCATAGCCTCTTCAAGCTCTTTTGAAGGCTTGAAATCTTTTGGAAGCCCCTCTTGAATGATAATTTGTTTAGCTCTCTCGTCGAGGTCAGTGATGTAAGCATAGGTTGAACGTGGGTCAACCATGAAGAAAAGATATGAAAGCTGCTGCATACACTTCTCTTTTTGTACAGACCTGTCAGCATTGTATATTCTTCTGATAGGTCTGACAAGAAGTGCTTCTGGTGTAAGTTTTACCTGATAGTTTTCAAATTCCAGCAGTTTCATCTTGATTCCCTCCAATCCTGCATATCAGCAGCAATCTTTTGTTCATCAATAGGTGTTTGTTCTGGCAAATCCGGCTTTCCTTCAACAGGGCCAAATTCAATATCTTTATAATCTTCCATAGTGTCTAAATTAAAATGCCTGCCTATCAAGGCAGGCAAACCATTCTTTAGTTCTTTATAATTCCTCCCGGAGGTACTATGATGGGTGACGGCTTTTGAAGTTTTGCCTTTTCGACAGTAACCTCTTCGCCCTCAACAACACACATAATGTCAGAGTCAAAAAGTATCATTACCTTGGTTGGTATCTCATTACCATTATTGTCTTTCTCTCCCATCCAGAGCTCTTCATTCGGAATATCTACTGCTGAATGAATCTCATCACTTACAGTTTTCTTTCCAATATCTTTCAGTGAGCCTTCCTTGTGCAGGATTTGAATATATCTTGACGGGTTGATTCTTACAATATCTCCTACATTTATATCTTTTACATAGGGCCCTACTGCTATGACTTTTTGGTATTCCTTAATAGTATTAAGCTTTGCAGACAAATAGAGTCCACCAGCCATAGCTTCTTCTTCCGTATAGAAATCCATTGTTGTTACAACGTGATTTGCAACTGGTTTAATGTTCTTTATTTTCAGCATTTCTCTTTCTTAATTCAAGTGTGTACCTAAACTTTCTGTTTATCTTGTTGAACTTGTCTTCCGTTATATTGAGTTTCCCAAGAGACGGTATGTTAAAATTCATTCTGCATCTCCTAAACTCTTCAATAGGAGTATCTATTGACAATACTGGTGTTTCAGCATTCCTATATATGAATTTCCATGCTGACATATAAGCCTTTCTGCATACCTCATAGGGGATATTCAGCTCTTTGGAAACCTGTCTTATAGCATCATCAGTCCTCATTCCTAAAAACAAAAAGCATTCTGAATGGTTTACCCTTCTTCCATGTAGGCAGATATTCAGGACTTATTTTCTTTCCGTTCCCAATAATCATTCCATTATCCCTCATTGTACGAAGGATACCATGCATATATGCTTTTGATATTCCTGTCTTTTCTCTTATGCGCTCTTTGGTTTCCTCGTCAAAGAGAAGCTTATCTACTAGACTTTTGTCAGTTACCCTTTCTGCAATAGCATATCTTTCTTCCAAAAGGGCAGCAGCGAAATCCATTTGTCTTGAAGTCAGTTTATGGAATGGCCTCATTACTTCCAACCAAGTGCGGATGAAATTACTACTCCTCGTAGGGAGATTTGTAATTCCATCCACATAAGGTCTTTGTGTAGGATTTTCGCTCATTACTTTTCAGCAGCTGGCTCCTCTTCGTGTATTCCGGGATTCAGAATTGTCTGGAACTCCTCCAAGCACTTATTATAGAACTCACTACCAAACATTTCGTAGCCATTTTCAAAAGAAAGTACTCTCCAAAGCCACTCAAGTCTCTTGTGAACTTCAGCTTCCTGAAGATACTTAATTTGTTCTACAGCCTGATTGAGTCTTTCTTTGAGCATTTTGTTCTGACTACTCACTGAGCTAAGTTGTTCCATCAATGTCTGAACATCTGGAGCATGAGTTTCTGCCGCAGGCATCTTTGCTGTCTTTTCCTTTGCCATAGTTAATCGTGTTTATGATAGTTATTGTGAAGAGTCTCCCACTCTTCTATACTTGTTTCTCCAATTTCAGTGCTACCACATTTTGCACAATAGTCTCCATAATACTCATCAGCCATTATGAGTAGAGACATACACCTTTTACAATAAAGTACAGGTATATTATTGTACTCTTCTTTCGACGGATTCATAAATCAGCTTGTAGTGTCCATTAGGTGTAACAAGAACTTGTACGATATCCTTCTTTTTTATACCCAATTCATTGGCTCTATCAACTAAAGCCCTTGAATTTTCAGCACCTATTTCACTTAACTTCTTAATCAACATGGTTCTTCTCCTTTTCGGCAAAGATAAGTAAAATACTTTTTAGTTCAAAGTAAATTACTTTAAAACTTTATTCCACCATACTCATGCCGCCACTTAGCCACATTTTGAGCAAAGACTGCCATCTTCTTTTGTGCAGGAGTTCCATGAGCTTTAAACCATGCAGTGGAGTGTCCGGTTCTTTTCTTCAATGCTGTAAACTTACCTCTGTTTTTCTTTTTAATATGTATTGGACCTCCATTTGCAAACTCTTCTGGCAATGGCACTCCTATTCTATCATGCAATTCTTGCATGGTTGGTCTCCATCCAGTTGGTTTACCTGACTCTCCTCTATAGAGGCCAGTTTCAAAGTTTCTCGCCTCTTCATAATCGTCTGAAGTCTTTTCAAATCTTACTGGAATTCCCTCCTGCCTTACAATATATGGAGTTCCAAGTTTTGACATTGCCTTTACTTCAGCATTGATAAGCATTTTCTTTATTGGATTTTTTCCAGAATATCTATCAGCATATCCTTCATCAAAGTCATATAAGTCAGCAGCATCTGCTACAATCCTACCATTTTGGTATCTTAAACGAATTGGATGGTTTGCAGCATCATATCTTACAGAGCCGGGGTCAAATAAATCGTCAGCATTTATATAGATGTTTGCATTCTTCTTTGCAGCAGCTTCAATTGCTGGTTTTAAATGTTGTGGCACTACATACTCTCCACGAGGATTGAGTTCAGCATTATACTGTGGAATCCCTTGGTACTTTTCTTCAGTCAGCGGCCCTCTTGATGTCCCCTTGTATAGAGTGTAGTGCTTTTCAGGACCATAGAGATATGATTCAAGCTCATCATATTCAGGTTCTTGTGGGTCAAGAGCAGCTCTAACTATTTGATGTGGCCACAGTCCAGCACCTTGTTTTGCAGCAGCACCTAATTTATATGCAAGCTTCTTTTTGTTTTCTTCGTCTTGATACCACTTTCTTGCTGCTGCAATAACTTGAAGTGGAGAAACTACTTTACCACCACCTGGCCAGAACTTATTTCCTCCACCAGCATAGATTGGTGCCATTGGGTGGCCAATCATTGGACTTTCCTCCTGCGAGGGAAGCGAAAAGAGGTCATAGTTCTGACGCATTTCAGACAGACTGGTGATTCCATTCCGCCTATAAAGGTTCATCAGTTGTGACCTTTGTGCTATAGATAGGTCTTTCCAAGCCATAATCAATCCGTTATTCTTTGGGTAAAATCATAATTGACTCTTGGTAAGGATTCTCCAGCCCTTTTATTGAGCTCATTCCTTAATTCAATAAGTTCCCTTGTTTTCTTCGAAATCAGGTTACTCAATTCACTGTTAGTAAGTTTTCTATATTCTTCTTTCATAGAGCATTCAGATTTACTGCAAATATAGAAAAACCCCTCGGATTTCACAACCAGAGGGGAAAATGCAAATGTACAAAGAGTAAAACGACTTCAACCACTGCAAATATAAAAAATCCTGACGACTTTCACAAGCAGTCAGGACTATAACTAACCATTAACCCAAAAAAAGATGTCTTCGCATCCGTATTGCAAATATAGTGATTATTTTTTGAAAATTCTCCTATTCCTCTTCTTGTGTATTCTCGGTTAGCTCGTCTTCATATATTGCCTTAAATTCTACAATTAGTTCTGCTCTTTTATCTTTATCGCCTTTCCATAGCATTTCTGGATTAATCATGTATTCTCCTTTTAATTTTATAATTTCTCCTGTCTGCTTATTCTTCCTAAATACTTCAGATATTGCCTTCACATCAACAAGCTGTCTTATTGCTTTCGCAAATGCGCTCTTGGATATTTCCATATCCTCTATTATCACTTGCCTCATTCCCGTTGTTAGCATTACTTTTCCAGTATTGAGTTGGGCATGTTCCATAAAGAATAGAAGTATTCTTAAAGCTACTCCACCCCTTAAATCGTACATCCAACCTACGTAGTTTGCAAATACATAATAAAAGTTTTCAGCTGTTGCTTTATGTGTAAAAACCCTTTTCTTTGTCCTTACTCTTTCAATCCCATTTTCATCTGTAATGACTTGTTCAAAGTCTTCAACTAATCTTTTTGTCATATTTTTACACTTTTGTTTACTACAAATATACTGAATATTTTTTATAAAACAACCTTTTTTCACACAAAAAGTAATATAAAAGTGTACTGTAGTGTACATAAGGTAGTCTGTAGTACACTCTTGGTCCTCTGTAGTACACGTCTATTTTTTCTTAATTTGCTGGTAATCTTTGGGTTAGGACAGTTTTGTAAAAGTTTTCTTATTCTATTCTTTTGGAAGAAAATGATGCTTTATTTTTTTGAAATTTTTTTTCTAAAAAATATTTTTTTCAGCGAGAGAGTGGAATAATCTAAACAACCCTCCCCCTATCCATTGGCAGTTGGGGTGATACCCCCGTCAATCTTCTCGCCCTAAATTTCCAACTTGTGCGTAATAGGAATTTATGAGGTAAGAGAATGAGTTATAATTTATGTATTCTACCCTTGTACCCCCAGCCAACGCTCCGCACTATGTAATCCTCGTTATATAGGAAGGAATGAAGAGGAGAGAAAGCCTTGCTTTCTCTTTTTTCAAATCTAAATAGGACAAATCTTATATCTTGCCAAACATAAAGACTCACATCATGGAAATTATTGAAAATGCCTTTACTGAAGCCTTGTTGGATGATTTGGAGAGTGGTGATTCTAAGTATCCCCCTGAAGAGGGTTGGGTTGATGTAGATAGTTATCCAGAGTGTTGCTGTTGGTAGCAACACTCTGATATATCTATAATAAGAATCTAAATAAGACAAGTCTTATATCTTGGAGAGATACTACCAGAGTCCACTCTCCTGCGAACGATGACTCTGGAGTCAAGCACTCCCAACAGCAGGTCTGAGGGGTGTCAGGTGCACTACTGAAATGGTGTCGCTTAGCACAGAGCGAGGTATGCAAACTTGAAGGAGTGTGTGCTCACTCCTTACCCTAAGCCACATCAGGGGATAATCCCACTAATGGAGTGGATGAATGTGGGGATATACACGGAGATAACAGTTACCCCACAATGTGGGGAAGTAACTCCGTGTATTTTCTTTTGATAACCCTTATTGCTATGATAACTGAAGAAAGGTACAAGGAACTTGACCTCATTTACTACAACAATGAGTTTGAGGGCAAAGAGTTTACTGATGAAGAGTTGCGTTATTTCGCTGAACTTGACCGTTGTGATGACTATGGTGGTTGTGGGGCTTAGGCCCTGTAACCACCATAGAATCTAAATAACTACGCTTCTTATACATTGGACATTCGTCCAGTGACTGATAGGTATGTGAGTCTGACTTTTCTCTCAAACCCCAATCACTGTCGTGAGATAGCGATTGGGGTTTTCTCATTTGAAACAACCTTTAATTCTATGCATATGATAGTCCTTCTTACAATCATGTTCATTGGTGTCCTCGTGGAGGGCATTGTATGGGCAGTTAAAGGGGAGAACAAATAGTTCTCCTCTTTAATAAAGAATCTAAACAATACTCCTCCTATACCGTGACAACATTAAACATCGTAGTACTATGAAGTATCAATTTACCACTGAGGGTTCCGCTGACCCTACTCGTTACCATCAGGTATCCTTTCTTGACTCTAAAACTGGAGAATGTCTCCACGCTCTTGTTGTCAGTACTCCACTTTCTGAGGAAGAACTGTGCGAGGTGCTTGGCAGGTTTAAGGCTGACTATCCCATTATCATAGATGCTAAGGACATTACCTCATCCATTATGAAATACTGCGGGAAAATCTCAGGTCTTGCTAATGCTTGCAGGATAATCTCCAACATCAAGCCTCTCAAGCAGAAGGTTGTTATCTCCATTTGTGGTGAGAAGAAGACCTATGAGCTTGATGCTGACAAGCTCGAAACTCTCCTCAAATCCCTTGAGTAATTGTGTGGGTAGATATACCCATACTTTTACTCAAAGTTTGGCCTAAACTACCCTCAAAGATATACCCATACTTTTGAGGGTAGTTTTGCCACTCTTTTTGCGTTTGGTCCTTCAAATGGAGTTCATACTCAAATTTCCATATCAAAATTCTATAATATAACTTATACCTTATATATATATATAATATATATTATAAATAATATATATTATTTATTTACGTAAGCTATAACCTATATCATATAACTTTGAAATGAAAACTTGGGTACGAACATGTTGATGTTGTTTTACGATAAATTCTTATCGTTTTGCTGTTTTTGGGCTAAATTGTCACTTGAAGAGTTATGCTCTCAGGGGCCTTCGGCCCCAGTCTCCACGAGGAAAGTGAAAATATATTTTCATCCTTCCTTGAAGAGGAAAGTCAGGCCATTGTTTGGGGCTTTTCATTTTCATAATGTTGTTTTTATGAGAAATCTAAACATAACACCTCCTATATCTTGGAGGGAACAACAACGTTCTCTCTTCTAAAGTCCCAATAGTGATTTGGTATGCCAGCACCTGAGTTTGGTTGGGGACATTGTGAGCATTGGCCTCTCGCAATGAGTTTACTAAAATTTAAGATTGGTGCTTGGCCAAGCATCCACCGACCAGTTGGTGAAGCTCTGGGTATATCTTCTTTGAGGTGCTCTCCTGCAAGGAAGATGAAAAAACAAAGTGTGGGAGAACTGCCTGACGAGGTGGGGAATGAGGCAACATTCTTACAAGGCCTTGGGAAGATAGCATTGCCTTGCTATCTTCTTTTTAAAGAATCTAAACATAACACTTCCTATAATTTGGTAGAGAGAAACTCTATCACAATGTTTAACCTTAATCCAATTTAAAAATGGAAACTTACAATCCTCGTACTCAGGGTATCTCCAGTGAAGGTACTCTTGCTTCCTATCGTAAAGGTCGTGACATGTCCATCATCGACGTGAAAGAGCGTGTTGACACCAACACGGGTAATGTCATTCCGGCTCACAAGGCCATTGTGTTCTTCACTGCCAAGAAGAATGCTGACGGCACTAAGATGCGTGATGCCAAGGGTCAGCTCGTTGCTGAACCCAACACCAGTGAGTTTGTGAGCTTTGGCCCTTCTGTGGGTGAGCTCAATGCCACTGAACTCACGGCTCGTCGCAATGAGCTTGAGGTTGGTGCTCTTGCTGAGAGTGGCAACAAGGTGCTCTACAAGCCCTCCAACAATGGCTTCGTTGGTGAGGAAGTGGCTGAGTGGTAGTCAAGAAAGTATCACAATTAGGGGAGAATGGTACTTTTGTGCCTATCTCCCCTTTTTTCAAAAGGGTGTTGCTTTATTGGCCAAAGTTGAGACAAAGTTATTGTAAAAAGTACAATAAGGCTACTAAAAGTATGGTAGGGTTATTGTAGAAAATACAATAAGAAAATGGAGTGTAAGTTGCTGATTGATTAATAGTTAGCTTGTGCCAAAGTGTGGCACAATCATCCTCCCCATCCCAATCAAATCCAACAAAAAAGTCAAAAAAGTGTCACATTAAAAGAAAACAACATTTTTGACTGCCTTCCAATCAAGACATTTGGGATTAAAGGCCTAAAATAACCCCACAAAAACCTCATAGTTTAATAGGGAAAACTGCACAACTTAAGGTGAAACGAGTATGTGTATTGCAAGTTCGAATCTTGCTGGGGTTTCAAAGTTGTTTTGGGTATCAACATTAAATAAACCCTATTATGTTCGTGTCTTCCTTCCCTCGACACACCAAAAACGTGGGGACTCGTATCTACAAGGTTCTCGGAGTTACAGAGAACCTTTTTACAAGACAAACCAAAAACACAAATACAATGAGTAAACCAGTATCACTCTTTGAACAGTTCCTTGAAAAAGCAACTGAACATTATCAAAAAGCAATATCAGCAGACAATGCTTGCAGAATAGGTGATTGTGCTGAAGAGCTTACAGAGGCAATTCGATACACAACTGAGGCACTAAATGACTTAAACCAATACCTTAAACTTGCAATCAAAGTAATAAAGTAACACTATGTACTACTGCATTAAACTATCGCCTGAAATGCAGGCAAGAGTAATGAATGTATTCAATGCATTCTTTACTATACCTGAAGGATGGACAAAACACTGTGACCACATTACTTTGATGCACTCAAGTAATGAACATTGGTTTGCAATCACAGGTCTAATGAGCAACTTCATTGGAAAGCCAATAAATTTCAATATAATTGGTGTTGGGTATGATGAAAATGCAATGGCTCTTGAAGTAAATGTACACACTACAAACAAAAGAGCACATATCACAATATGCACAGCACCGAGTCATAAGCCAGTAGAATCCAATAATATTAAAAACTGGGAAAGACTCTATTGCAAAGATGATTTTGTTGGAATAGTAACAATAGAAAAATAGTATGAACATCAGCAACTCTACTGTAAAAGCATTCTCAGGATTTGCAATCAGCCTTGACCAAGCTCAGCGTCAATTCGGTAACAAGCACCAGAATGATGTGCCACCTGATGGAGATTACATTGGAAAAATGTGGCTCACACCAGAAGAACACGCAAAACAAAAGTCTGCCAACGATAAATAATCAGTCTTTAAATGCACAAAAAAGACAAGGCAGACTTATTCTATACAAGGAGAAATCCTTGGGCATGGGACATAACCTAGAATGAGTAAATTGTTGATTATCACGCTAACCAAATGCTGAAAGTCCCATAGGCAAAACTTTGCTCTTGTTATGATGGTATTAATCCCAGTTAAGGGGAACGATACGCCCTATGGAATATCTGATTTCCGGAATAAATCAGATATTGTACTGAGTTGGAGTAATATATAAAGTGCACAAGGAAATGCTCCACATCAAAAACAAGAGAACCAAATGAATCCCAAGTCGTTGAGGGCTGCAAGGGTTTCCTCTGCAAGGAAAGGATACACAGCTACATATATTTGTAGTAAGGAGTATAACGACAACTCCTATATCCAATCCTCGTGGAGGAAATGCAGTAAAACGCAAAACCTTAAAAACACAATAACCATGATTTTCAAGTCAATCAAAGAGAAAGCTTGGCAGAAGCATGTCAAGAAAATGCAACGTGAATTGGATAAGATTCATGCTGTAAGAGACTACTACAACAAGTTAAATAAAACTTGTTACACTACAAAACAAGCCTTGGAGCTTGCATATAAAAACGATTTATAGTATATTTGTTTCATCTCTTTGACAAGCAGAATAAGGTGTGTGGATTAGTTTTACATTTTACCTACTTATCAGTCATGCACACTCTTTAAAATCAAAATAAAGAGGTCCACACACCCTGCTTGTCTCTTACACCAAACCAAAATGAACACATTAATAAACTCAATAGGGTCAAAGTATCTTAGAAAGATAATCAAAGACCCTGAATATTATCTCAAAAGAACAGACCAGATGGAAAGTAAGATTTATCAGTGGAAATCTTACTACAACAAAGCAACAACAAACACTGAAAGGGCATATTGCCAAAAAATGATTAAAATGTACCTAAAACGTTTTATCTATTACATCAATAAATAGTATGACTACTGAAGAAAAAGCGAAAGCCTACGATGATGCTTTAAAACGAGCATCTCATGTAAAAGGATACAAGACACTTACTCCTCAAGAGGCCGCAGAATATATCTTTCCCCAACTCCGCGAGAGCGAGGATGAGAGGATAAGGAAAGGACTGATTGAAGCCCTAAAAACATCAAAAACTGTTGGTGAATTGAAATTCGTTCTTCCTGAACCAACAAGAGAAGAGTGCATTGCCTACCTCGAAAAGCAGAAAGAGCATTTTCGTGACGATACGAAAAAGGTAGAGCAGAAGCCAGCCCAAACCGATGATGAGAAAGAGTACATCCGTACTATCAAGAGCATCATATCTGATTTCATCCGTGACAAGAAGCCAGAAGATGTGGCATACTATCAGCGTATCTATGATTGGCTTGATGGAAGACATATCGAGCAGAAGCCAGCAGAGAAAGAAATTACATTGAATGGCTTTGAGAAAGTTCTTGATTCATTCTTATTTGATTTTGTGCATTCTCCTATTATAGATTGTGAACCTAAAGAATACATTAAAAACCATTCTGCGTACCTTCTTAAAGCAGCATACAAAGAATTAAACGCTCAACTAAAGCAAGACTTCTTTGAGGCACAACAAGAAGGCAGACGAGAGGGATATGAAGCAGCAATGGCAGAGCAAAATCCAGCAGAGTGGAGCGAGGAGGATGAGATAAACAGGCAAATTGCAATAGGAAAATTTGAGGGAACAGAAGTCGCTTTGGAGTGGGATATAGAGCAAAGAGTAATTGAATGGCTCAAATCCCTCCGTCCAGTTAGTAAAGAATCCTTACAACCTCATTGGAAGCCTAGCAAGGCGCAAATAAATTATTTAGGTGCTGCTGTAATAGAGGCGCAGAGAAGACATAATGAATCCGTTAATGGATTTCCACGATATCACGCACTAAAAGAACTCTACGAACAATTATTAAAACTGTAAAATGGGGCAGAGGTATAAGGATGATTTCGGCTAATTTATCCTCCTTATATTGATGGTCTCTGCCCTTTTATTTGATTTAGATATGACAAAATACATTGACGCAGACCGCCTGAAAGAAGCGGTGGAAAAGGAATACAATAGCAATTATACTGTTGGCGGTAGATGGGAGTTGGGGTATGATACCGCGTGTGAGCAAATCCTTGACATCATCGACTCTCTCCAGCAGGAGCAGCCGATGCCAGATTCTACTAAACTGATAGAACTTTGGCACGAGGATAAAGAGATGCTGAAAGAAAAGGATTTCCGCGATGACCCGTGGAGGCTTGCCTATAATGCTTTTATGTGCGGTTTTGGAAGGGGTATCTCTGTAAAGAAACAAGAGCAACCACTAACTACTGAAAAGGTTGTAGAGCAATGTAAGAAGTTCGGTGGAAATCCAGAGATAATTCAGCAGGAGCAGCCGGAGGTGGATTTGGAGAAATTCACCGAAAAGATGGATGCCTGGAAAGCAAGATACAACTATCCAGACAACATTCCCATCAAGGCGGCTATGGCTTTCACTGCGAGAATGTTTTATCAATATCCAAATGTCGCAAGGCAATGGTATGATAGCCTTCCAAAAGCAACAATGGATTAACGCGAGAAAGGAGGAATAGTTATGGAACAAGACATAAGAAAAGTTATTGATAGACTAAAAGAGGACATTGCTACTATTGAAAACTGGGATGGTTCGTATTGGAACAAATCTCTTGATAAGAGCCATTTGAAATCAATGGCAATAATGCTGAGAAATGACATTGACACAATCGCATTTTTCTTGAAAAACTTTTAACGCAAGATTATGACAAAAGAAGAAAAGATTATAGCCACCGCCTTCACGGGTAAGATGTTCGTAGAGGGTTCTGATATGGGGTTACTCTATGAATATATGGAAAAGAAAGTCGGACACAAAGTTTTCGACCTTATCCTT
>Ga0256405_10004369_pt1 | contig 26598 bp, 25 predicted proteins | sample RumenRJG_02DNA_FD_189096 | JGI IMG/M metagenome (GOLD analysis project Ga0256405, IMG submission 189096) | Bovine rumen microbial communities from Lethbridge, Alberta, Canada - RJG_02 | ecosystem: Host-associated > Mammals > Digestive system > Stomach > Rumen | place: Canada: Alberta... | reverse complement strand
TAGCGGCAAACGGTACATCGATGATACGCAAGAGTCAGCCCCTGATGATGTTTGTAGTGGACAGCATCGACTATGAGCCCCATGAGGGCGAGATACTTCCTGCGTATGGCGAACAGGTGCTTGACCTTGACGGCACAGCAGCAGATACCACAGGCATAGCAGAAGGATTCTTCGAGGCTTCAAGGTCGTTCGATGTGCCCGAAGATATAGTTGACGAGATGGAGAGATAGGAGGGTTATCTCATGGCAGGACTTATATATTATGATACCAATACTTATACAACGGCAGCTTCCCTTTTGACGGCGCTTGAATCGATCCCAAACTTTTGGGACGAAGTAGGCGAAACAACACTCACCAAAGGTGGAGTGACAATTTCAGTGAGTGGCTACGGCACCGGCGGCAATGGTGCCGCAATGACTGGATACGGTCGGTCAATAACCTTGCATAATCCCAACAGTCAGTACTGCTATATAATAGCCGCGACTGCAAAAGGTTTAGTTATGTATGTATCAGGCAGTGGCCAGCAGAGGGGTATAGCTATTGGTTCTGATAAAAATGGTAATTGGGGCGGTGTATTCGGCAATGCATCTTCTTCGTCTACAGGAATCAGCGACCTCTTAGCAAACAACCTCACAGCAACAAGTTTTACTGGTGGAGATTGCAACACTGCTAATATTAATACTCAGATAATCGACTTGGCAGCAGACAAGGGTAATTTTATTTTTGACGATCTTCGCCGAGTGCTCTATACAGTATCAGCATTGAAAAATTACTACGGCAAACTTACCATGCCAAACGGCGAAAAGTATGTCAAATGCGGTGCTTTCGCACTGAGATACACGGAGTGAGGTGAGCAGATGAAACCAACGATCTGTACAACTCTCGGCATGATCGGCAGCCTTATCGCAGGGGCTTTCGGTGGCTGGGACGGAGCATTTATCACGCTGCTCATCTTCATGTGCATCGACTACGTGTCAGGACTTGCTGTTGCACTGGTCTTTCGTAAGTCACCCAAAACCAAGAGCGGCGGCGGGTCGTCAAGTGTGGGTTGGAAAGGCTTGTGCCGCAAGGGTATGACACTGCTCATCGTGCTTGTGGCGTACAGGCTCGACTTAGTGCTAAACACAAGCTACATCCGTGATACTGTGATAATAGGCTTCATAGTCAATGAGACTATCAGCATCACTGAGAACGCGGGCCTGATGGGCGTGCCTCTGCCAAAGGTGATAGTTAAGGCGATAGATATATTAAATGACAAGGAGGAAAAATCATGAATTACTACGAAAGATACGACAAATACCCAAGCAGAATTGAGGGCATACTGCTGGAGGAGTTCGGCGTGATGGACGATGCACCTGCCATAGCAGGCGGCGGAATCATAAGCGGCAAGATCATCGGCGAAGAAGACGGCGACAAGGTTCTGACCGCTGAACTGCGTGTTGATACCGCAGACGACCTGCCCGCATACGACAGCATCGAGGGATATATCCTGCGCGACTGCATTGCTCTTGTGGTACATACAGGTGACATCTGGGCGCAGGACAGCACAGGCGAGTGGTTTAATCAGACAAGCCCTGCGGCACCGAATGCAACGCTCAACGCTTCCAGCGCATCTCTTACCAAGACCGATATCCTGAAAAGCGAACCAACAGCTGACATTCTCGGCAAGGCAGACACAGAGACCGAAACAAACCCTGAAACACCCGAAGACGAGTCGCTGAGGAGTGATGAAGATGACATCGATGTATGATGTTTTGAGAGCAAGCAAAGGCTTACCAGTAGATGATATCTTCGCGGAGCTTTGGGGGCGCAAGCTTTCGGGGGACTATACGATAGTTACCTACACAGGTACACTCCCTGCTGTGTTGACAGGGACTAAAGCTGGATATCTACACCGCTACAAGATATATGGCAACACCGAGCAGAACGGCACTCCGACACCCGAAAATCCGATTGAGCCGAGTGAGTGTGGGGAGAGGACGGGTAACATATGGACGTTAACAGCAACGGATTTTTCTGAATCAACAGTTGTAGTTGGTGCAGCAAAAGAGGTCACTATAACAGGGCTTACACCGAACACGCGGTATACTCTGTCTTCTAATATACGCAAAACCGACGACGATGCATCTTGCCTGTGGTTTAACGGAACATCAAGTCGTACTAACGGTGTCTGGGACGGACAGTCAAGAACTGCCACGTCATCCGCAAACGGCGAATTGAAGGTATACTATCGTTCGACAATTTTACCAGAGTTCGATAACTATTGGTATATGCTCAACTCAGGCTCAACCGCCTTCCCCTACGAACCCTACGGCTACAAACTCCCTCTGGCATCAGCAGGGCAGAGTGTGGATATTTATCTTGGTGGTGATACCCTATCCGCCGAAGAATATATTGACAGCGGTACAGGCAAGATATATCGCATGGTAAGCGGTGTGCTCACTCCGACAGACCCACCTATACCATTCCCACAGATACCAACCTCGACAGGTTCAACGACCATCAGTTGGGCTGGAAGTGGACTTGCGCCGTCAGAGGTGGAATTTGAGTACGAAAGGAGAAGATAGTATGACATTTGATGAGTATTTCAAGAACCGCGCAGGTAAGGGCATCGACTACGACGGTAACTACGGCGTTCAGTGTTTTGACCTGGCTAACGATTACTCGGTCAAGGTAGTCGGCGGTAAGCAGTTCGTGGGTATGGGTGCGTATGAGATCTACACCAACTACGCAAATCAGCCTGCTCACGAGCTGTATGAACGTATCCCGAACACACCTGAATTCGTCCCCAAGAAAGGCGATATCATGGTATGGGGTCAGGGGCTCGGCAAGTGGGGACACGTCGCTATATGCACAGGTAAGGGTGATACCACATGGTTTGAGTCCTACGACCAGAACTGGACAGGCAGGAACGACCCTGTGACGCTGATAAAGCACAACTACAACTGTGTGCTTGGTGTTCTCCGCCCCAAAGATCAGAGCAAGGTCACAGGCGTGAAGCCTGCCAAGAGGGTTGAAAAGCCCAAGCCGAAGGAGCTCAAAGGCGACCTGAACGGCGACGGCAAGGTAAACGTTACCGATCTGGAACTGCTGGCGGCTCATGTTAAGGGAAAGAAGATGCTGGAATAAGGTATGATTAAAGCCCTCGGGACGTTTGTCTCGGGGGCTGGTTTTTTTTACACAAAAAAATAAGAGCCGACGCAGGCGCCGAGCTCTCGAAAAAGTAATTTTATACTTTTTGTTCTTCAACTTTATTATATGCTAATTTGGCATAAAAGTCAACAACTTTCACTAAAAATTCATAATTTGTTTTTATTATATCATTCTTGATAAAATAATCCTTGTGCTTGAGACAACGAACTTTCAAAAATTCATTTAATGCCTCGAATCCCCTGAATAGAGTTTTTTCACTTTTTATTATGTTACAATAAACATCTATTAGTACAATAAAATCATGGACAGGAGGATTTTTCATTTTTGCTTCTCTTGTTTTTTTAGGCATACGTTTTATTTTGGCAATCTTACTCATAACGTTTTTGTTTGGTTCGATTTCACGAGCGTAAGGCTTACCTAAACAATTAATCAAACAATTGTTATGAGCTGCCGCGTTGCGTAATAATTTTATAGGCAGTAATTTGCCCTTTACATTCTGCGAATCTTTAGTAGGATAATACGAGTAATAATAATCATAAAAGTCTATAAAGTCCCCAAATGAAATAACCTCAATTATATTCCAAATAGCAAAACCATCTTCATATTTTTTTATTATGTTATTACTATATGAATTTTTGCTTTTACTTTTTATACTATCTAGCAAGTCAGGCTTTACTTTAGTTAAGTATCTGGTTAATAGTTTATACCCATCATCATTTGGATTTTCAGAAAGATCCGACACTAATTGAACTTTTAGAAAATGTTCTACATCCAAAGACATTTTTAATACGATATTTCTAAATCTAGCATCAAGAATTGAAAGCTCTTTTAAATAAGCAAACTCCAGATTTATGTATTTGCCATATTGCTCTGTATTAGGATTAGAATATTTCTCATAATTCTTGGCAAATGCTTTTAATTTAAAATAGTAAGTGCTGGTTCTTAAAAATTCGTATGCTTCTTGCTCACTTACAATATTAAATTGGATACCCTTTTTATCTCGCATATATTCTACTTGCTCTTTCAATTTTAATTTGAGCTTCATAATTTTAACACTGTCCTTTGATTATTATGTAGTATTTACAAGTATTATAGCACAGATAAACTAAATAAGCAAGCCAAATTACAAACATTATAAACTAAATAGTAGCCGCTCGGGTAAAACTCGGGCGGCTTTTTTGTGCCAAAAAATAAGTGTGTGGGATTTTTGTGTCATATTTCGTGTCATATATATATGATTTCGTGTCATATTTTATCAGTTTCACTGATATTTTATAGTTGGCGCGAATATAAGAAAACCGCCTATTTACGCGTTTTGACGTAGATAGACGGTTTTTGAACAAGTGCGCCCGACAGGAGTCGAACCTGCGGCCTTCAGAGTCGGAGTCTGACGCTCTATCCAGCTGAGCTACGGACGCGGAATTAATGAATAATGAAAAATGAATAATGAATAGTATCAGTGCCGCCCAAGACGTTTTTTCGAGCACGGGCGGACACCTTTTCTATTCTGTTATATGGTCATGTTTATTATCTCAGCTTAGCACCGTTAGGCAGTGTCTGGTCTGGGAATATTACCCTTGCAGAACCGTCGGGAGCGTCTGCTGCGCAGATCATGCCGTTGGATTCAACACCGCAGAGTGTAACAGGTTTCAGGTTAGCCACGATGATGACTTTCTTGCCGATAAGGTCTTCGGGCTTGTACCATGCAGCTATACCGCTGACTACCTGTCTGCCGCCGAAACCGTCATCAAGCTGTAAGCAAAGGAGCTTCTTGGACTTCTTTACCTTCTCACATTCCTTGACTTCTGCCACTCTCAGCTCGACCTTTGCAAAGTCATCAATGGTTATCTGCTCGGAGAGAGGAACAGGTTCGAAAGCATCAGCAGCTTCTTCAGCCGCAGCAGCTGCTGCCTGTGCAGCCATCTTAGCTTCAGCTTCTTCCATGAACTTAGCTGCGTCGATTCTTGCGAACAGCGGTACAGGCTCGCCTACATTGCCGCCGACTTTCAGTCCGCCGAACTTGTTCAGGCTGTCAAAGCCCTTTACATCTGTGCCGATCTGTGCGAGTATCTTCTCGCTTGTCTCGGGCATGAATGCTTCGAGTATAACACCCAGGAAACGGATAGTTTCAAGCAGGTTGTAAAGAACAGTGGAAAGTCTGCCGAACTTAGCTTCGTCCTTGCCCAGTACCCACGGCTCTGTCTCGTCGATGTACTTGTTTGCACGTCTTGCCAGTGTCATTATAGCTTCCATAGCGTCAGCCATACGGTACTGGTCAATAAAGTCAGCCACCTTCTTGGGAGTTTCTTCTGCCAGTGCGATAAGCTCGTCATCAACAGGCTCTTTCACCTCGGGCTGACGTATCTCACCGCCGAAATACTTCTTGGTCATAGCAACAGTTCTGTTCACCAGATTGCCCAGAGTATTTGCAAGGTCGGAATTGTATCTCTCTATCAGAGATTCGTAAGTTATTGAACCGTCACCGTTAAGACCCATCTCGCTCAGCAGATAGTATCTTGCGCCGTCAACACCAAAGGTATCAACAACTTCATCGGCATAGATAACATTGCCCTTGGACTTGCTCATCTTGTCCTCACCGAAGAGTATCCAGTTGTGACCGAAGAGCTTCTTGGGTATCTCAACGCCCAGTGCATGGAGCATGATAGGCCAGTAGATAGAATGGAATCTCATTATATCCTTGCCGATAACGTGGCAGTCGCAGGGCCAGTACTTCTTGAACTGCTCGCTGCTGCCGTCGGGATCGTAGCCCAGTGCTGTAATATAGTTTGAAAGCGCATCTATCCATACGTAGATAACGTGCTTGGGGTCGAATGTAACGGGTATCGACCATGTAAAAGTAGTTCTCGAAACACAGAGATCCTGAAGACCTGGCTTGATGAAGTTGTTGAGCATCTCCTTCTTGCGGCTCTCGGGAACGATGAAATCGGGGTGTGTCTCGATATAGTCTTCCAGCCACTGCTGATACTTGGAAAGCTTCAGGAAGTATGCTTCCTCATGTGCGGGCTTTACCTCGCGTCCACAGTCGGGACATTTGCCGTCAACCAGCTGGGACTGTGTCCAGAAGCTCTCACAGGGAACGCAGTACAGACCCTCGTAAGAACCCTTGTAAATATCGCCCTGCTCATAGAGCTTGTTGAATATCTTCTGAACTACCTTTTCATGCTGTTCATCGGTAGTTCTGATAAAGCCGTCATAAGAGATATTCATGCACTTGCAGATATCCTTTATCTCGCCTGCGACCTTGTCAACGTGCTCCTTGGGAGAGATACCCTCTTCCTTAGCAAGACCCTCTATCTTCATACCATGCTCGTCCGTACCTGTAAGGAAGAACACATCATAGCCCTGCATTCTCTTGAAACGAGCGATAGCATCAGTGAAAACTACCTCATAAGTATTACCGATATGCGGTTTTTTAGACGCATACGCAATAGCTGTTGTTATATAAAACTTCTCTTTCTCCATAAAAAGACCTCCTGTCAAGAATGTCACTATACTATTATAGCACATTATAAAACCAATTGCAAGCTTTTTTTGTCGGATAATCGGAATTCAATGGAGGCAGCAAAAAGTGGAATAGAATGCCAAGGAGATGAGCTTTTGGTCAAGCTTTTCACGAAAAGGTCCTCGGGCGGACGGCTCGATTTCGCGGCAGAAAAAGTGTGACAACCACAAACGTCGCCGCGAACCAAAGCGCGCGGGCATACCAAACTTTACGAGCGTGTACCAAAGTATACGACCGTATCATTTGGCATGCGTGAATAATGCCCGCGCATGAAATCGAACAGCGAAGCGAATCCGATTTCTCGACCCGCAAGGGGCGACATTGTCAACCGCAGTCCCTTTGATAAGAACGGGGTATTCTCAGTACGTTCATTAAATGCGTACTTGCTTTTTAGAACGCACTGCGGATTAGTCTCCCCTCACTTTGTCCGGGTCGAGCCGTCAAAGGCGCTATCGCTGTTTGACGGCGGGCGCGGGCAATTTTTACGCACGTGGTTTGTATGTGTGTCAAAGATTTGCTCACGCTCGAAATTTTGGGGATTGCCCGCGCCTTGTAGTCGGAAGATAGTCTGCTATTGTTTTGATTGTGTTTACGTCACTTTTGCGCCTTGATGCGAGGGCTCTGCCCTCGCGCTCCCGCAAGCCTTTCGCGAAAGGCTTGAGCCAAAGCTCTCTTCCTTGGCATTCTTACACAACTTTGTGGTTGCCCTTCCAACAATTATGAATTGTGAATTATGAATTATGAATTAAATAAGGCTTGACCGCGCGCTTTGTTTCCTTGGCATATCTTATCACTTACCTGCATTTATCTCCATCCTTTGCCCACAAAAAAAGAGCGGCACAAAACCGCTCTTTTTTCTTATGTTATTGGGATCAACCCATTACTACCTCAACTTCATGAGTAGAACCTGCTTCAAATACAGGCATTACGTTGCCGTTGATCTTGGTACCGTCAACAGTTACCGCCTTGATGCCCTTGCATACGTGGTCGGGGTTCTTAACGGTGATGTTGTAGGTGTTGCCGCGGAACTTTCTGGTGATGTTGAAGCCGTCCCAAGCAGAAGGAATGGAAGGATCGATCTTCAGACCATCGAAGTCAGGCTGTACACCCAGAATGTACTGAGAGATAGCTACCATGTTCCATGCAGCTGTACCTGTCAGCCATGAGTTCTTGCCCTGACCGAAGTTCTTGCCGGGTCTGCCGATATCGGAACCTGCGTCCTTACCGCCGATCATCTGACCGTATACGTAAGGCTCGGTCTTGTGGATATCGGAAGTCTCCTCAGTGAATGCGGGTGCGATCTCGGAATAGTACTTGAATGCCTGATCGCCCTCACCTGCATAAGCAGCAGCGCAGATTATCCATGCGTTGTTGTGTGTGAAGATACCTGCGTTCTCCTTATATCCGCCGGGATATGTGGAGATCTCACCGTACTGGATATAGTACTTGGAGAATGCGGGATTGTTCAGTACCAGACCGAACTTGGTATTGAGTCTTTCATCGATAGCTGCAAGAGTCTTCTTGTCAGCACCCTGCTCCTTACCGATCTCGGACATGATAGCGAAGCCCTGAGGCTCGATGAATATCTGACCCTCTTCGCACTCCTTGGAGCCCATCTTCTCGCCGTTAGCGTCATAAGCTCTGAGGAACCAGTTGCCGTCCCATGCAGATTCCATAACATTCTTCTTCATCTTATCGATCTCAGCCTGAGCAGCGGCAGCTTCGTCGTCCTTGCCCAGATGCTTGAGGATAGATACGTAGTTAGGACCTGCATATGTGAACAGAGTTGCAACCATTACAGACTCAGCTACCTTGGAGTAGCCGCCCTCAGCTGCGAACTTGGGATTGGTGTATGTCTGGAAGCTCTCACCGGGAGTATCGGAGTAGCATGACAGGTTGATGCAGTCGTTCCAGTCAGCACGCATTGCGAGAGGCAGACCGTGAGGACCGAGGTTGTTTACGATGTGATAGAAGGATACCTTCAGGTGATCCAGCATAGGCTGAGCCTTGGATTCATCGTTATCGTAAGGAACCATCTCATCGAGGATGCCCCAGTCGCCTGTTTCCTTGATGTATGCGGAAACAGAAAGTATCATCCACAGCGGGTCATCGGAGAAGTCGCCGCCGATATCGGAGTTGCCCTTCTTGGTGAGTGGCTGATACTGGTGATAGCAGCCACCGTCGGGAAGCTGAGTGGAAGCGATATCGATGATACGCTCTCTTGCTCTGTCGGGTATCTGGTGAACGAAGCCGAGAATATCCTGGTTGGAATCACGGAAGCCCATGCCTCTGCCGATACCTGACTCAAAGTAGGAAGCAGAACGTGAAAGGTTGAAAGTAACCATGCACTGATACTGGTTCCAGATATTTACCATACGGTCAACCTTGTCATCGGGAGTTGCAACGTTGAGGATGCCGAGAAGAGCGTCCCATGAAGCCTTGAGTTCAGCAAGACCTGCATCTACCTTTTCAGGAGTATTGAACTGCTCGATCATAGCCTTAGCCTTGACCTTGTTGATAGTCTTGCCGTCAGCTTCAAACTTCTGATCTGCGGGCATCTCAACATAACCGAGAACGAATATCAGAGTCTTGCTCTCGCCTGCTGCAAGGGTGATCTCCTTGTAGTGTGAAGCGATAGGTGACCAGCCGTCAGCGAAAGAATCGGTAGCCTTGCCGGCCATTACAGCCTGAGGATCGTTGAAGCCGTTGTACAGACCGATGAAAGAATCACGATCGGTATCATAGCCGTCGATGCTGTCGTTTACAGAGTAGAAAGCGTAGTGATCGCGTCTGTCTCTGTACTCGGTCTTATGATAGATAACAGAGCCGTCTACCTCTACACGGCCTGTTGAAAAGTTTCTCTGGAAGTTTGTGCAGTCGTCCTGAGCGTCCCACAGACACCACTCTGCGAAAGAGAACAGCTTGAAAGTCTTAGCTGCGCCGCTCTTGTTAGTGAGAACAAGCTTCTGAACCTCACCGTTGTAGTTGTTAGGTACGAAGAATGTAACCTCAGCCTCCAGACCGTTCTTTTCACCCTTGATGATAGTGTAGCCCATACCGTGACGGCAGGTGTAAGCATCAAGTTCGGTCTTAACAGGAGACCAGCCGGGGTTCCATACTGTACCGTTATCGTTGATATAGAAATATCTGCCGCCCATATCGATAGGCACGTTGTTGTAACGGTAACGTGTGATCCTTCTCAGTCTTGCGTCCTTGTAGAAGCTGTATCCGCCTGCTGTGTTGGATATAAGGGAGAAGAACGCCTGAGAGCCCAGATAGTTTATCCAAGGGTAAGGAGTTCTTGGTTCGGTGATGACGTATTCCTTGTTCACGTCGTCGAATTTTCCGAATTTCATTGGTTTTTCCACCTTTCCATTATTTTTATACTAAGTCACCGTCCCATGGGGACAGATCCTATGATATCATTCTCGCTGTGGTTTCGGGTATATCTGTGAATATGCCCCGCTGCTCCAGCATACATACATTAATTTTCTGTCCCGCACCGCGATGCTGAAATTTTCAGCGCCGACAGGACGGGTCTTATTTCTGACAGCAGCCGTCAGGTCAGAGCCTTCACCCATATGGTGCATACCCTCTGACGGCACAGGATCGATCTTGTCAAAGACCTCTGCAGCCGCTTCATAAGCGATATAGGCATTTCGGTAGAGCGTTTTTTCGTCAGAGGCATCTGCGCCTATCTCACGAACTCTGTCAACTTTCCCGATGTCATCTTCCGTAATTTTAACTGTGACCTCAGCATTTACCTTGCCGAAGGGCAGAGTTTCCGGGGATACCTTTACCCGAAGTGTGACGCTTGTCACACCATCGTCTGCGGATACTGCCGCAGGCGCATAGTATTCCGTTTCTGCCTTTCCAGGATAGTACTCATTGAACAGTCTTGACCGCGGAGAAACAATTCTCAGATTTTCGGATATCATCTCATCGGCAGCATCGCTGTCGCCGTCCGCAAGGACATCCAACCATTTTTCAAAAACAGCTTTAGCGATGGTTATCATGTCGTCCTTTTCGGACGTTTCCGATTCCTCTTCCGTGAGTATCTCATCATCCGTGGTCAGTTTATCCGTATCTGCCGAAGATACCGTATCGGGTATCTCCGCATCGTCCCACTCACATCCTGATGCCGACAGCGCAAAAACTGCCGCAGCTGCTGCCGTAAAAAGCTTTTTTACTCGGTATAGAACCTCTGCCAGCATTTGAACGTTTCGCCTTTTTTCAGCTCACAGTAACCTGTGATATCATCGCCGAGCGAAAGGTTCGCGGAGTTTATCATAGCAGTCATGGGCTCGGGGCAGAAGTAACCATTATCGCCGTTGTCGTTCCACATATTCCAGAACCTGAATTCCTTGGATACTTCGTTGAGCAGCGTGTGACCGCTCTTGGTATCCTTTACGATGACGCCGTTGAAAGGCTTGTTCTTGTAGCTGTTCATTACAGCTGTATACATATCGTTGTCAAGTGGCTGACCTGTGGGCACCTTGGTGCCGTCCTTGTACTCCTTGTCCCAGTCCGCCAGAGGCAGCAGCTTCTCGGTAGGCAGACATCTCCTGTTCAGCTCGCATTTTTCGCCGACAGGAACACAGAGTCTCAGATCAGCCTCATCACCGCCGTCTTTCAGCGGTGCATTTATGCAGGTGTGAGTGCATATCGAAACAGGCAGAGCCTTATCAGCATTTGAAGTCAGATATATATCCTGTCTCAGCCCTTCAGGAGAAAGGGTGAATGTGTAGGATATCTTGAAATCCAGCGGGAAGTACTGATACATCTCATCATTCTCATCGAAGACATAGGATGTTATCAGCACACATTTGCCGTTTTCTTCGGTATAACATTCTATCTCATGTTCGCGCTTATGAACCCATCCATGAATGAAATTATCAAACAGGGGCTCATTTATCGGCAGTTCATACACTGCATCGGAAGTCTTGATAACGCCTTTATCAAAGCGGTTAGGCAGATAAAGCGTAGGCAGACCCCATATCTCGCGCTGTTCCTCAATCGTTTTCATCGATATGAATTTACGGAATTTAAATATTTCCAAATCGTTTTCGTCATCTCTGAATCTCAGCACCGAAGAACCCACGGAAGGGGCGATAACTGCGGTGTATTTGCCTGACTGCATCTTTACGCAGTCTTTACCCTTGAACGTATAATTCAAGTCGATCTTATTCACTTCTTACTCTCCTCACTTTGCGTAAGAGGGCGCATTTACCCTCCTGTAACCTCATATAGCAATCATTATATCACACTTGATATGATTATTCAAGTGCTTTTAATTATTTTTGCACATTTAGATAATTTCACCCCCCCTGTTTTGAACAACTTTACAACGAAACTTAAACGTTTACGGAAGCATTAGTTTGTTAAGCAGAAATAATTTAATTTTATATCATATTCACTAATAGTTTTGCCATATTTTTCCTATCCAAAAGATTTTAAAACAGATTTTCCGACAATGTTCTTGCATCGAAAAAACAAATTATACAATTATTATTGACATTTATCTGAAAATATGTTAAAATATCCATGAATAAAATTTTTCGCAGAACAGACTGCAAAAAGATCAAAGTAAACGATATAGTCGGTTTTTGAACAATTCAAAAAGGAGTGCATAATGTGAATATTTTCAAGAAGCGGATAACCTCTGTTTCAACAGCGCTGATGCTGTCGATATCCGTATTTTCGGGGCTCCCCGCAGGTGTGCTGAAAGCTGACGCAGCAGCAGTCTATGACCTTGTGATAGATAATGTTCGGGTCGATTCAGCAAACTGCAAAGACATACTCGAAAACGGCGTTTTCAGATATGAACCGAGTACGCAAACACTTATTATAAACGGTGATTACGGCGAAAAGAACAATACGATCGTAGACAGCGAAATAGACGGACTTACCGTAAACGTTATCGCTGATTCAAATTTAAAGGGCTCATTCTCTTTCAGTGTCGATACAACGATAACAGGCGCGGGCAAGCTATCGCTTGAAAACTACGATTCATACTATGCTATTGCGGTACACCACGAAACTTCGCTGAACATTACCGATGCCAATTTAGATATCGGCGGCATTTACGCCATCATCGGCTATGACGAATATGAAAAAGGTATTTATGTGGAAAACTCTTTCCTCACTGCGCACGGAGAAGAAGCGGCAGTAAAAGATTTCGATTACGTCTCACTCACCAAATGCACCCTTACTAAACCTAATGACGGCTTATACGGCGGAGGTGGGATATATAACAGCGATGCGATCACCTATGCCTTTGATGTAAGGATAATCCCCTCCTATGATCTCTGGATAGATTCAAAACAGGCAAATGCCGATAACTGCGACGATATCCTCGGGAACGGCAAATTCTACTACGACCCTGATCACAGGGTGCTCGGCGTAGCGGGAAATATCGAACATAGCTCTGACGAGGAACTGATATACAGTATGGTTCCCGATCTCACCATAGATCTCGTCAAGGACATCGAGATGTCCGGATATATCGCCCTTTACGGCGACACCACCATAATGGGCGACGGCTCACTGACTATACGCTCAAATAATGAGACCTGCATACGCAACGAACACTGCAAACTTACCTTTGACAATATTCGGGTATCTGCTTATGGCAACGTGGGCATAGGCTCGCCATCAGGCACGATAGAAGTCATCAACTCGGATATAACAGCAACAGGTAAAGAACAGGCGATAGTTTTCAAAAACGGCGGATTCAGCCTTACTGACAGCATTATCACCGAGCCGACTCCTTCTCTTGTGGGCACCGATACTATCTATGACAGCTCTTCCGAAAAAGCAGATTTTGTCAAGATAAAAAAGACCGTATATAAATCGGGCGATGTAAACGGCGACGATATTGTAAATATAACCGACATCACGCTTACAGCCGCACAGGTCAAGGGTAAAAAGATGCTCAGTACCGAACAGAAAAACAGAGCAGACGTCAACAGCAGCGGTTCGGTAAATATTACCGATATCATTATGATAGCCGCTCATGTAAAAGGAAAGAAGTTACTCGTATGATCTTATGAAGGAAACCGCAGGAACGGGGTGATGATAATGAGCAGCAGCGATAAAAATGACCTTATAAAGCAGGCAGAGAAACACGCAGAAACTCAGCTTGAAAAGATCAGACAGGATAGGGCAGAACGCACTAAGCGCCTGAAAAGAACGGGCATCATACTCATTATCGCCGCAGTGCTGCTGATATTCACAACGGTCACGATTCTCCACTTGTGAGCCACATCAGAAAAAGTTCAAAAGACAATATATCGGCACGCGAAGATGAGTTCTCTGTGTGCCGATATTTTTATCCCAACGGTATACGACCTCATACGAAAACATACGACCGTATTTTTTGGTATTGACTTTGATATCCGATCATGCATAATTATTTACAAAGTTCACTTTTGCTGTTTATTGACACAGTCATGCACCTATGCTAGAATGATATCGTAAACAATTAAAAAGAGGAGGTCAAAACACATGAACAAGAAGATCCGCAAACTGCTCATCATCATAGCTGTCGCAGTCCCGCTGCTGGTATTCGCACTGATGCTCTGGCTGGCATCTTTCGTTATGACAGGCAAAAGGCAGACCATCGATGAGGCTATGCAGTGGCAAACCGAACACTATGACTTCTCATTCTACGAAAAACTTGAAAAAACCGATTACACGATCAAAAGCTTTGACGGTTACGAACTTCACGTACAATTTCTTAAAAATCCCACACCAACGGATAAGTATATCATTATATCCCACGGATACACCGATAACCGTATGGGAGCGCTCAAATACGCACCCATGTACCTGGAACTGGGCTACAACTGCATCATCTACGACCTGCGTGGTCACGGTGAAAACGAGCCGACTTTCACGACCTACGGCATACGCGAGGGTGAGGATATATATGAGCTTGTAAAAGATACCCGCTCACGTTACAGCGATATATCACAGCTTGGTCTCCACGGTGAATCGCTGGGCGCCGCTTCCACCGCAGCTTCGATGAAATATCGTCCCGATGTGGATTTCGCCGTTGCCGACTGCGGTTTTTCGGATATCGACAATGTTCTGCGGGGAGCTTATAAGTACTATCATATGCCCGAATTCTTCGTTGACCTGGCAGACCTCGGAGCACGGATACGGTACGGCTATTCTCTCAAAAGTATGCGTCCGATAGATTCTCTTGACGATAACGAAGTGCCTATGCTGTTTATCCACGGTGCAGATGATAATTTTATCCTGCCGAAAAATTCCGAGGATATGGCAGCCCGCACCAGGGGCAGAAGCGAGGTGCGCTATATAGAAGGTGCAGGTCATGCAAATTCCATACTTACCGATGCCGAAACATACAAGGCGTATGTCAGGGACTTTCTTGAAAGTTTATAATAATCATATATAAAGCGGATATTTTCGGGATATCCGCTTTTTTCAGCCACAAAAAAACCGACCCGCATCAAGTGAACTGACCCCAAAAAGTTAGACAAACTTTTAAAAGAAAACTTATGCAAAGCGACTAAGAGAAATCTTGGTCGCTTTTGTTATGCGGCAGCGAGTCTGTATTCGACAGGAGACATACCATCAAGTTTGAGCTTAATGCGTTTCGTATTGTACCACTCTATATAAGCGTGAAGCTCGGATATGAAGTGTTCTATTGATGTAAAATCCTGTAAGTACAACAATTCTGTCTTGAGTAATCCAAAGAAGTTTTCTGCACAGGCGTTATCAAGACAATTGCCTTTTCGTGACATACTCTGTCTTATGCCTTTATCTTTCAGCATTTTCTGATAATGCTTGTGCTGATACTGCCAGCCTTGATCTGAATGCAGAATGAGTCCGGTGTCGTCCGGTATCTTTGCAAAAGCCTTTTCAAGCATATCTGTCACTTGATTCAAATTAGGATGGTAACTCAGGTTGTAGGACACAACTTCGCCGTTGAACAGATCAATGATCGGCGAAAGATAGAGCTTCGTTCCGAACAGCGAAAATTCTGTCACATCTGTGACCCATTTCTGATTTGGCTTATCCGCTTTGAAATCACGTTCCAGAAGATTTGGTGCTATTCTGCCGACTTCACCCCTGAATGAGTTGTATTTCTTCATGCGAACGCGGCAGAATATACCCATTTTACGCATTAATCGTTGAACGGTCTTGTGGTTTATCCTATGCGTTTTTCTCAGTTCTTTCGTTATCCTGCGATAGCCATAGCGTCCTTTGCTTTCATCATATATCCTGCGTATATCCTCCTTGATCGCTGCATACTTATCCGGTTTCGGATCATTGAATTGCTTGCTGTAATAGTAATAGGTACTGCGAGGGATTCCGGCAACATCAATGAGCAGACCTACCTTGTGTTCATGCCTCAGTTCCCAGATCACTTGTGCTTTTTCTCTTGCCGTACCCGCTCGGCAACCAAGGCATTCAATTTTTTTAGGTATGCATTCTCCGCTCGAAGACGCTGTACCTCTGCTATGAGGTCTTCTTCAACTTCTTTCTTCAGCTTTGGCGGACGACCTGTTGACTTGCGTCCTCGGCGTTCAACATAAAATCCTTCTTTGCCCTCTTCAAGATAGATTCTTTCCCAGTCAGCAACACGATTATGATTACTTACATCAAATTCCCGTGCTGCTTCACGATAGCTTAACTTTTCTTTTTGCATCGTTTCCACAACCTTGATTTTGAATTCAGGCGTATATCTTTTATTTGGTTTCCCTTTAGGCATAAAAATGCCCCCTTTCGTTAGATTTAAAATTGGTACACTTCTATTATACCACATTGTCTAACAAAAGGGGAGCATTTCAAAATCAGCGGTCTGTAATATCATATCCTGTTATCAAGGAATGCAAGGGTCTTTTCATCGTATACCAAGTCCTGAGCTCCCATATTTTCTTCCATCTGCCAGAGCTTTGTTACCGCGAATACCGAGGATACAAAGAAAGGCTGACTGTTCAGATAGCCCAGAGGTACTACTGCGGGGGCGGTGCCTGTCTTGTTGCAAAGCTGCTTTACCCTCGCAAGACGCGCAAGGTTCGCAGTGGAAGCAAACTGGCTCTCGGGAAGATTTGTGGCAGCATCGCCCCTTGCAAGCTTAGCGAAAAAGCCCTTTGCCTGTGGCGAAAACGCCATCACAGGGAAATTGTTGCGCCTGTACCAGCCGAATTCCTGAGTATCCATACATACAAGGGTATTGTCACCCAGTATATCAGTGCTGGCGTGTGCAAGTGAATAATTTATCTGACTGATGCGTATAGGCTCCATGCCGTTTTTGCGGGCAAAGCGGTTAGCTTCAGCAATACGTTTGGTAGTCCAGTTCGATACACCGATGAAATGTATCTTTCCCGACTGATACATATCGTTCAGTATCGGCATTATCTCCTCAACTGGGATATGCGGATCATCACGGTGAAGGAAATATATATCAACATAGTCTGTTTTCAGACATTCAAGACTCTTTGCAAGATCGGCTTCAAGGCTCGCTCTGTCAAGGCGGGATTCGCGTGTCTCAAGATCGTAGTGTCCGCCCTTGGTGGAGATCAGCACTTTGTCACGGCACTTTCTGGCCTCAAGCCATCTGCCGATTACCGTCTCGCTCACATCAGCACCGTCCTCGACCCAGTCGCAGTAAACGCGGGCTGTATCTATGCACCATCCGCCGAGCTCGATATATTTATCCATAAAGGAAAAATAGGTCTCGTCATTGTCCTTTCTCTCAAAATTCGCTGTACCGTAGGTAAGGCTGGGTATCTTTATCTCGTATTTGTCGTTTTTCAGTGTACAGGTAATCATTTCTAAAGCCCTCCTCTTTCTAATCTTCATATCATCCTATTATTTAGTATCTAAATATTATAACATATAAATAACTGTATTTATATAACAAATTGTAAAATTTTATGTTTTTGCTCTGACCCTCTTGACAAAAGCAGAAAAGTGGTGTATAATAAATAGCGTTGTAAAGCTGTGATGCTTTACAGCTATCCGAAAAAGTTCGCAGTAAGTCAGAAAGGGGCGGATAAACGTGGCAAAAAGTTTTGAAATGTATATCCTGCTCGATCTGTATGGCAGACTTCTGACGGAAAAGCAGTACAACATCATGGATCTGTATTATAATGATGACCTCAGTCTTGGTGAGATCGCAGCTGAATGCGGCATATCGAGACAGGGCGTTCATGATGCGGTAAAACACTGCGAAAAAGCGCTGGCGGATTATGAGGAAAAGCTCGGTCTGCTGAAAGCGCAGAGGGCGTATGTGGAAGAGCTCAAAGAGCTTAAAGCACAGGCGCTGGACGTATTCAACGAGTGCAAGCGTATAAGTATGTCAAGACCCGTAGCCGAAAAGACTGTGGTGCTGCTTGAAAATCTTGACAGCAAGCTGGCTGAATACGAAACTGATGAGATCAGCGAAGAAGCCGCTGAATAACGGCTTTGTACTTATAGATACCACGGATGGGGAGGCAGACTTATGGCATTTGAAGGATTGAGCGAAAAGCTCGGCGGAGTTTTCAAAAAGCTGAAAGGCAGAGGAAAACTGACCGAAGCCGACGTAAAGGAGGCTATGAAAGAGGTCAAGATGGCTCTGCTGGAGGCGGACGTAAGCTATAAGGTAGTCAAGGATTTCGTGGCTAACGTTACCGAGAGAAGTGTCGGTGAGGACGTGCTGAAGAGCCTTACTCCCGCACAGCAGGTAATAAAGATAGTTAATGAGGAGCTTGTCAAGCTGATGGGCGAGGCAAACTCAAAGATAAATTTCCCCAGCAAACCGCCTTGCGTTATCATGATGTGCGGCTTGCAGGGTTCGGGTAAAACTACCCATGCGGCTAAGCTGGCTAAGATGTTCAAGCGTCAGGGAAGCAGACCTCTGCTGATAGCAGCGGATGTTTACAGACCTGCGGCTATCGATCAGCTGAAAATAGTTGCAGAAAAGGCTGAAGTGCCTGTATTCGAGATGGGTCAGATCGACCCCCGCAAGATAGTCAAGGCAGGTCTTAAAGAGGCTAAGGACTACGGCTATGATTTGGTCATCATCGATACAGCGGGTCGTCTGCACATCGATGATGAGCTGATGGACGAGCTGAAGGATATCAAGAAGATAGCAGAGCCTAACGAGATAATGCTGGTAGTTGATGCGATGATCGGTCAGGACGCTGTCAAGGTAGCTTCAAGCTTTGATGAAGCACTGGGCATAGATTCCGTTATACTGACAAAGCTCGATTCCGATACACGTGGCGGTGCGGCGCTTTCCGTGCTTGCTGTTACAGGTAAGCCTATCAAGTTCGTGGGTATGGGCGAAAAGCTTGACGAGTTCGAGCCTTTCCACCCCGAGAGAATGGCTTCGAGAATACTGGGTATGGGCGATATGCTCACCCTTATCGAAAAGGCAAGCCAGACGGTTGACGAAGAGGAAGCCGAGAAGCTTGCTAAGAAGATGCAGGAGGAAGGCTTTGACCTTGACGACCTGCTTGAACAGATGAAGCAGATACACAAAATGGGCAGTATTAAGAACATTATCTCCATGCTGCCCGGTGCAAATAAAGTATCCGATGAGGACCTTGAAATGGGCGAAGCTGCGCTGAAAAAGACCGAGGCTATCATACATTCGATGACCAAGGCAGAGCGCAAGAAGCCCGCAATAATCGACCCCAAGCGCAAAAGACGTATCGCGGCGGGCAGCGGCACACAGGTATCCGATGTAAATCAGCTTCTGAAACAGTATGATGATATGAAGAAGATGATGAAGCAGTTCGGTATCGGCGGCGGTATGCTGCACGGCAAGAGCGCAAGACGCAAGAGAGCAGCACTGCTGAAAGGTCTGGGCGCAGGCAAACAGCCTAAGTAAGGCTGAGTCGTGAGGTGACAGAATGAGCAATGCAGTAGCGGCAATATTTGGATTTGCGGCAGGTTTCTTCTGCATATTCTGTGCTTACAAGGACTACGACTGGTTCATGAACAACAGCAAGGCGCGTTTCTGGGTAAAAGTACTCGGTCGTGACGGCGCAAGAAAGTTCTATATGGGACTTGGTGCGTTCATAATCGCTGTGGGTGTTGTACTGTGTTTTACAGGATTCTAGTCACAGCCTGACAGAGGGAGAATTTCAATGGGTGTTAAACTGACAGCTATTGTGATGATACTTGTGGGTCTGTATCAGCTGATAGGCGTGCTGACGGACAGCAAATGGTTCTGGAAAGGCTACAAGATGCGGCGTGCTTTAAAACAGCAGGGCAAGAAGATGGCGCGGATAGTGTACATCGTTTCGGGCATAGTCTGGACGATCGGCGGTATCGTGTTGTTTGTCAAGTTATAAAGTTTTCAATGCGGAGTTCCCCGCTTTGATATATTAAGGAAAGTTTATGGAGGTGAATACAAATGGCAGTTAAGATCAGACTGAGAAGAATGGGCGCTAAGAAGGCACCTTTCTACAGACTTGTTGTTGCTGACTCCAGATATCCCAGAGATGGCAGATTTATCGAGGAGCTGGGCTACTATGATCCTACCAAGGAGCCTTCCCTGGTAAAGGTTGATGACGAGAAGGTAAAGAGCTGGATCGCTAAGGGCGCACAGCCTACCGATACAGTAAAGGCAATTCTGAAGAAGAACGGCACACTGTAATATACGAGCCGAAAGCTTTGTATAAAGATCCGATCGGTAAGGTAAACGTATCCCGCATCTGCCTTACCGATAACTTTTGCGGGAGGTAAGGAGCTTTACTATGGAAGAATTACTCAAAACGATCGTCAGCGATCTGGTCGAAGACAAGACAGCTGTTGAAGTATCTGCTGATGAACCCAACGATGAGGGCGTTATCGTATATCATCTGCACGTTGCGGCTGATGATATGGGCAGAGTTATAGGCAAGCAGGGCAGGATCGCCAAGGCTATCCGCGTTGTTATGAGAGCTGCTGCTTCTCGTTCAGGTCAGAAGATCATGGTCGAGATAGACTGATACGCAGACGAAGAGATATATGCATATTCAGCACTTTTGTCATTGTATGGCAGAAGTGCTTTTTGTATCATCAGGTATGCCTTCGTATGAAGTCGTATGATCTTGTATACGGTGGAATGATCCCGTAAGCACTTGTAATCCTCATGTAAATATGATATAATAACTATGTATTTATGTAATTTTCTGCAAGAAAGGAATACGGCAGATGTTGAGTAAGAAAGTCGCTTTTCTGCTGAAAAAACTGGATGTCGAAAACAGTGTTATCGCTGGATATTCGGGGTGCAGTCCTGCAAATTTCAGCAGACTCAGGAGCGGCGCGAGAACTTATACGAGCAAAAGCACCACTGTGAAAAAATTTGTTGAGGGCATTTACTACTACTGCTGTGACAACAGCAGGCTGAGTGAGCTTTGCAGTATTATAAAATGTGCGGATATCACTGAGGATAATATAATTTCTGCTCTGACAGTATGGCTTTTTGATGGCAATAATGCTTTTGCGGACACTGATGAACGTTCAGAGAACAACGTGTTCGGGGACAAACTTTGCAGTCTCATGGATATAGCAGAACTTACGAACAAGGAACTCAGCGGAATGATAGGCGTTGATGCTTCTTATATCAGCCGTATGCGCAGCGGGGAGAGAGTACCTGTCAGAAGCACATCGATGCTGATGAAGCTGTGCTCGGCACTGGCTGAACATATTGACAGCGACAATAAGATAGCTAAGATGTATACCCTGATTGGCAGCAAGGACGAAGACCGCGCAGCCGAGATATCCGAGCAGATATTCACCTGGTTCAGCAACAGGAAGATGCCTGTGAATTTGCAGTCAGTCAAATGGCTCATCAAGATGTTGAATGATATAAAGGATTCGCCCGAAAATTACGAACTGCCGGATGTTCCGCATTATGAGATAAAGTCAGAATACTACGGTGCAAACGGATTGCGGCAGTGCTGTGCAAGGTTCCTTGATGACCTTATTCAGAACAAAAGCCGCGAGATACTTCTGTATTCCGATTTCAATATCGACTGGCTTGCATGGGATTACGGCACACTGTGGGTCAACATGATGAAAGTCTGCCTGAACTGCGGAACCAGTATAAAAATAATCCACAGCATCGACAGAAGCGTCCATGAGATGGTAGAAGCTATCATCAGCTGGCTGCCGCTGTATGTTCTGGGGCAGATAGAGCCTTATTATTCTACCGATCCTCAGGGCGGAAGATTTGCCTGCTCCATCATAGTAGACCCCGAAAATGCCTGCATACAAAGCAGCGGCGTAAGAGATATGGAGGAAGGATCGGAATATTCCTACATCACAAAGAAAAAAGGTATCGAGCGGAGTGTTCGTGCATTTGATGCTATGCTTTCCAGATGCCGCCCCCTGCTTGTGATATCAGAACCAATTATTCCCGCAGAAAATGCCGAAGTTTATGAGTACGGTAAGGTTCAGCTGGGCTTTGAGGACGACCGCGTGTACATAAACAAACTCTCCTCGCCACCGCGCTCTTTCACCTTTACTTACGAACCCATGAAACAAGCCTTCCGCAGTTTTGCCGACTGCAACAGCGGACTGTAACAGCCCCGAAACATTTGCGCGTCGTTTAGGGCAGTGGTCTGTCTTACGGACTGCGGGCTTTATTGAGGAAGACCCTTTTGAAAAAGGGTCCTCCTCAAACTCCTCCCCGAAAACTTTTAACTCTTTTTGGCAGGGGGCAGTTATTTATATAAAGTGAAGTTAGTAACCGATCTAGGTGAACTTTATAAAAATGCCTGCCCCCTGCCAAAAAGAAATGAAAGTCTTTGGAAAGGGGTCTGGGGAATAACCTTTCTTCAGAAAGGTTTTCCTCAGCAGAACCCGCAGTCCGTAAGAAAAATGACTATCCTAAACGACGCGCAAATGTTGCAGGGACTATTAACATACATCGTAGAGGACGTGATTTATATGACAGTTTTACAGCCTGATTATTTTTCTGCTTTCAGGTGTACTTGTACCGAGTGCAAGGACAACTGCTGCAAGATGGGCTGGGATATTGAGATAGACGAGAATACACTTTCGTACTACCGTGAACACGGTGGAGAGCTTTGTGAGCGGCTTTGTGAAAACATATACGAAGAAGACGGAGCGCATTATATGTCGCAGGAGGGCGGATGTCCTTTCCTGACGGCTGATGGGCTCTGTGGTGTACAGCAGGAACTCGGTGCGGAGCACATATCTGATATATGCCGTGAGCACCCGAGGTTCTACGAGTGGTTCGGTGACTACAAGGAAGCGGGGCTGGGGCTTTGCTGTGAGGAAGTCAGCAGATTAGTGCTGACACACGAACGTCCCGTATTGTTTACGGAGAAGCAGACAGATGAAGCGCCCGACGACCTTGAATTCGATAGTGAGATATTCGCGGCGGTGAAGAATATCCGCGAAAAGCTTATAGATATCGCGCAGGACAGAGGTTTCACCATAATGCAAAGGCTGGCACTGCTGTGCTATTGCGCCGAGGATATCAGTGAAGCCTTGCAGGAGGAAGACTGCGAACAGCTGAAAAAGATATCGGGTATGCTGGCGATAGACGGATTCCGCATGGAGATTGTTATACAGGCGGAGAAAGATATACTTTCGGGCGATGTAAGGGCTATGGGCAAAGATGGTCTTGAAAGGCTGTTTTCGCTGTTTTCGCAGATGGAATACATGGGTTCTCTTGGTGAAAGGTTCTCGCTGACCGAGGATATCCGCGATAAGATGCTTTCTGAAGAAAAAGCATTTTCCGAGAATTACGCAGCCTATCAGCACGAGCTTGAAAACATACTGGTATATTTTTTGTACAGATACTTCATCAAATGCACAAGGGATTATGCGGCTGAGGAAAGACTATTCACGGCGGTGTACATGACCCTTGCGGCAAGAGGGCTGTTCCTGCGGGAATACGCGGAAAAGGGCGTTCTTCCCGATCTTGACAGGCGTATACTTCTTGTGAAAGAACTTTCAAAGGAAGTGGAGTACGACAGCGACAACATGGATATCATCTATGACGAGATACAGCAGTCCGCCGATACGCGGGATATGTTGTGCGGTCTATGCTTTTAGGGTGATATATGAGCATATTCAGGTAAAATACTGCGGATAAAAACGGCGAAAATACCCATAATAGATAGTAATGATACTTTACCTTACAGGCGGTTTTGTCTATAAATACTATTGAATTTTGGGGCGCGGTATTGTATAATAGATAGGTTAGGATATGTCACATTATAGGATTTTTTTGCTTTGGAGAGGTAAAAGATGGAAATTATAGATAAGAAAAACAAAGAACTCCTGAAAGAGTACGAAAATTTTGCGAAGAACAGTGAGTACGGAAACTTCATGCAGTCGCTGAGATGGCCTAAAGTAAAGGAAAACTGGGGCTGGGACGCAGTTATTTCCCGCGGCGCTGACGGCAAGATAAGGGGTACTTGTCTTGTAATAATCAAGAATATACCAATATTCCCTACAACATTCCTGTATGCGCCTCACGGCCCTGTCTGCGACTGGAGCGATAAGGAAGTTATGACCGACCTGTTTGAGGGCATAAAGGTACTGGCGAAGAAGTACCGCGCTTATCAGTTCATGTGGGATCCGCCCTTTGAGGAAAAGGAGAGGGATCGTTCAAAGCTGATAACCGATATGGGATTCTCTCATATCGACGATGCACCCGAGCTGACTACCATACAGGCTAGAAACAACTATATGCTTCGTGATATAAAGGGCAAAACAGCCGATGAGGTAATGCAGTCATTCAAGCCCGACTGGAGAAACCGTATACGCAAAGGTCCTAAAAAGGGCGTTTACTGCGAGATATGCGGAACTGAGGCTCTGGACGATTTCTACCCTATGATGGAAGCTACGGGTATCCGTGACGGCTTCTCAATAAGAGGCAAGGACTATTTTGTCAAATTCATTGAAGGCCTTGGCAAGGAGCACTGCCATCTGTTTATGTGCTATGTAGACGAAGACGGCAAGAAGATACCCCTTTCGGGCGCAGTTACAACACAGTATGCGGGCAAGACCTGTTATGTGTACGGCGCATCTGCAAACCATCACAGAAATCTGTACCCCAACTATCTGATGCAGTGGACTATGATAAACTGGGCGCTTGAGGGCAACTGCGATATCTACGACTTCATGGGCATACCTTTCTACAAGGACGAAACCAACCCCAACTACGGTGTGTACAAGTTCAAGAAGGGCTTCAACGGCGAGGTTGTTACCTATGCGGGCGAGTACTTCTATACATTCAGACCGATAATGAAGAAGATAGTTGACTTTGCCGAGAAGGTATACATGGATATGCACGAGCGCAAGAGACAGAAGCTTCTGAAAAACAGAAACACTGATATGCAGTAAAAATCGATAACATTAAGACAGTCATTCGCTGAATGGCTGTCTTTTTTTATCTTGTCCTAAGAACTATCTGTAACAGATGCGGCAAACCGTGAAGATGCAAATGTGTTTGTTTAAGAAGGAAATTGCACGAAATATGAATAAAACAAAGAAACTTGATGGCGACCGAATTTGTTATAAAATTTATTGAAATGCATATATTTCAATGATTTACAGATGATGCTTGTAAAAGTCGAGTATATGAATGACTGTAAAACTTTTAATAAATTAATGAAGTATGACTTATGTGTAAATAGTAAACAAATATCATCCCCGAATATGGTTAATCATACAAAAATTTCTCCCGCGAGTTTGAAAAACTTTTATTTTTATTGACATAATTTAAAGTCTGTGCTATACTTGTTTGTAAGTTAACAACAATATATTGTAATATTAATCTCAAGTAATTGTATATTACTGACATATTTTTCCACGCGAAATTTTGGCAGAAAGGAGTGGAGAATGTTGACGATCAAAAATAGCAGTAAACTGACCAAGAAAATTTCTGCGTTGACCATGGCTGCACTGATAGTTATGGAACAGTTTGCTTACTTCCCGCAGGTTTCAGTTTCAGCTGATAAAACAGCTTCTGACAGCGGTGCGGTAAACTTTCCGTCTGCAATAAGCGGCAATGAAGAATCGGCTATACTTTCCCATAACGATCAGCTGGTCGATAATGGTAACGGTACATATACTTTCACTTCTGAGCTTATGTCATCTTACTCCTACTTCGATGAAAGCAAGGGCAGACTTTATAGCCAGGACGGCAGTTACACTCTTGATAAAGCAGGAACTTACCTTGTTGAACTCTGGGGCGGCGACGGCGGCGACGGAAGCTCTTTCTTCCCGCTGAGTTTCAAGGCTGGTGCAGGCGGCAAGGGCGGTTTCGTTTATGGACTGCTTAAAATCGAAGAAGATGATGTAGGAAAGAAGCTTTATTATGAGATAGGCAGCCGTGGTCTCAGCGAGACGAGAAGCATCACAGGCGGTGGTACAGGCGGTATCGGCGGCGGTGCAGGCGATATAGCTGTATTCTCGGTAGGTGCGGGCGGAGGTTATTCCGCGATGTACCTTATGGATAAAACTGATGATGAAATAAGTGATGAGATACGCAACGACCCGGACAAGGTACTGATGATAGCGGGCGGCGGCGGCGGCGGCGGTGCAGGTGCAGCGCTGCACACTCTCCCTGGACTGTTTGGCGGAGATGGTAAAGCCAACGGCGGTGATGGCGGTACTTTTGAAAGTAGTATCAGTGATACCCCGAATATCAAAAACTTTGTACCCACGAATGATAATGTTGGAACTTACTACGCAGGCAAAAACGGTTCTACATCGGGCACAAAGGGCGCGTACGTAGGCAAAGGCGGAACTGATATCCCCGGCGAGATAGTTAACAGCTTTATAGGTTTTCTGGAAGCTTCTTCCTATCCTAATGACTGGCAGAAGACCTACCACCCCGAACTTGATCGCGGCGTGGGCGGCGCAAGTAACTTCCGCGGCGGCGGCGGCGGTGCAGGATTTGCAGGCGGCAGCGGCGGTATGCAGAA
>Ga0256405_10004368_pt1 | contig 26604 bp, 14 predicted proteins | sample RumenRJG_02DNA_FD_189096 | JGI IMG/M metagenome (GOLD analysis project Ga0256405, IMG submission 189096) | Bovine rumen microbial communities from Lethbridge, Alberta, Canada - RJG_02 | ecosystem: Host-associated > Mammals > Digestive system > Stomach > Rumen | place: Canada: Alberta... | reverse complement strand
ATAAATCCTTATTCGGCAACCACGGCAATGCAGCGGATGCTGCCACCCTGGGATTTACGGGCGGAACTGCCAAAACCGGGACCTTCGTAAATGTATTTGCATCTGGCCTGTGCGGAATCGTCGGTATATTCAGTAGCACACCAAATCACGGAACGATACGCACGACTATAGGACGCATCATAGTTGTAGAAACCGGCATTCGGGAAAACCGTTGCCGGGTCACCCAACTTGAACCAGGTAAAGCCCGTTCCACTTACAGACGCACCACAGGCCCAAGTTGCCAGATCGCTGGGTGTATTATTGATGATTGTTGCAATGTCGGAACGAGTAGGGACTTTGTATCCGGGAGGGCAAGGGTCATTGATGGTCTTCTCGCCGCTCTCTCCACCCCAAAGGTCATTATTCGTTTCGGTATTCCAGTCGTCCTTAAGGGCGTTAACCTGTGTAGGATTGGCAATGGCTTCCGCCATGGACATCTTGGTGGAGCCATAAGCAAACTGTGTCCCAGCCACTTTGGCCGCCTTACGCGAACCGGCATCGTACACATTCGGGAACGGATCTTTTCTGCCCCACTGATACAGAAGGCCGAAACTCAATCCATCGGCAGCCTCGGAGGTTTCCCATTGGGTAGCTTCCGTGAGCGCGCCCAGATAACGGTCCATGATGGGACGTTCGGCAATGCCATAGGTATTGGTCTCGATTGCCGTCTCCGGAATCCAGATGTGCCAGCTCCAGAGGATGACGCCGTCGGCATCCTTGGCAGCGATCACGGCATTACCGGGCTTGAGGGTTGTGGGCGTGGAGAAGGTGACATAGCCGTCCGCGTAAGCGACGGAAGCAATGATGCTATTGGCCTCCGGGGCGGTATCGGTGTTCACGGTTTCCCACAGGACGACCGCCTCTTTCACGGTACCTACGCTCTCGGCGGAGTTGCCCTTCACGGTGGCGAACATATAGTCTCCGGCCCCGGTGACAATATAGCTGTTGGCCGTTTCCTTCTTGCCCAGGTCCTTGGGACCGACAACAACGCCTTCCTGTTCGATGAAGATACTGTAGATGCACTTCTGCGTACCCTTCTTGAAAATATCCACGAAGCCATTGCGGTTCTGGGCGTCGGCATTGGCGGCAATATTCAGGGTGATGGTATGCTCCGTCATCGCCTTGGTATCCACGACGGTAATCCATTCTTTGGTGTCATCGTCAGGGATGGCCTCAATTTCCACGTTGGAAACCACCTTGGCCACCACCGAACCGCCCTCGGCCTCAAAGAAAAAGTCGGGAACATCTTTCTCGGTATTGGGATTGGTCACCCGGGCCGATTCATGGTTCACCGTGAGCTCCACCAGGGAAACCAGCCCTATCTTGGAGTCGGCATAGGCCGTCATGACGGCGGCGGCACTATTATTATACGGCGTAATGATAATCGCGCTGTCCGTTACTTTCACCCCAAATTCGTTGGGCTGGTATCCCGTCACGCCTACCACCGTACCTTCGGTTTTGCCGGATACCGTGTAGGGGATGGTGATGACATCGCCCTTTTTCTCGTACACCACGTCATTGGTCTCAAGGATGAGCTTGAAAGGCTCCGCGAAAGGAATGTTCACCTTGGTGCCGTCGGAGAGGGTGAGGACCACTTTGTCGGCCTCCACCTTGATGTCGGTGAAAATACCGTCCACCAGCGTGGCGCCTTCGTTCTGCACCTGACCCAGATTCACCTTCTCGCCGTCCACCTCGACCCAGAGGTTTCCGTCCTCGTCAATGGAGAAAACAGGCGTCTGATACACAGGCACTTCCTTGCCGCCAACCTCGATGGCAATACCGTCCACCGCCCATACGAGGGCTCCGGAACCGCTCTGGATAACACCCAGCACAGGACCGGCATAGTCGGCCTTGGGGGAGATTTCAAAATACTTCACGTCGCCGTTGGTGTAGGTGATGGTGACGCCGACGGTTTTGCCGGTCTCAGGGTCGGCATATTCCTGGACCTTGGCCACGAACACGCCGTCACCCACCGCCGACTGCAGGCTCTGGATATTGCTTTCCAGCTCGATGAGCTTGGTCTCGACGGCGCTCAGGCGCGTCTTGATGGCACTGTCGTCATACTGCTTGGCGCAGCCCGCCAGGAGGAGGGCCATCGCAAAAGCTGTCAAAATCTTTTTCATAAGAGGTTCTATTTTTAGTTTATCAATTACTCTTTTACGCAACGGACGCTGCCCAGACGGGACTTGCCGGCCCCCTTGAGGGTATAGGTTCCGCCGTCGAAACGGAGGTCGTCACCGGTTCCGCTAACGCCGGAGCCATGGGCCGTCCAATAGAGCGTGCGGTCGCCCACCTTGGCAATGCCGCCTACCGTGTAGTCGTCACGGTAACCCGCAATGGGGAAAGCGGCGGCGGGAGAACCCACCGTGAACCAGCCCTGCGTCTTGTCAAAAGCCCAGCCGGTCTGGCTGCTGATACCCGCCCAGAAAGGAACGGCGGTATTCATGGCCGGAACGTGGTAACCGGGAGGGCAGGGGTCATAGAGGGTCTTCTCCAGGTCGTCCCAGAGATGGTCGTCGGCCGCCACCAGCCAGTCGCCGCTGTTGGCATGGCCCAGCAGGCGCGGGTTCGCGATGGAAGCCTCCAGGGTAATCTGCCCTGCGGCCACCTCGTCCTGCGCACCGGCGCATGTGGCCACCGTATTGGTGTTGAGCGCACCGGCTCCCGTGAACGGGTCTTTCCGGCCCCACTGGTAAACCATGCCGTAGGACAGCGGGTCGATGGCAGCACCGGCCACCGTCGCCGTGAGGGCGCCCAGGTTGCGGTCCAGAATGTCGTTCCCCATGATGCCGCCATAGTTGGCCGATGTTACAGGCGTGACCGGCACCCAGATGTGCCAGCTCCAGAGGATATTGCCGTCGGCATCTACGGCCGCCACCACGGCGTTGCCGGGATGCAGCTCTTCTGGCGTATGGATGATGATGTAGTCTTCCGCATAGGCGGCGGAGGCAATCACGCTGCCACGCTCCACCTCGGAAAGGTCGTTCCAGGTTTCCCAGAGCACAACGGCGCCGTCCGGCTCCGGCAGATAGGCCAGCGCGTCGTTGCCCTTGACGGCCTTGAACTTGTAGCCGCCGGCTTCCGGAACAATATAGCAGTTGGCGCTGCCGTCGGTATCCAGGTCGTGGATATCGGCCGAGAACGGATTCTCGTAGTCCTGCAGTTCAGCGGTGACATCGCCCAGATCCACCCGCTCGCCACGGGTAAAGGCTACGGGCTCGCCGTACTTGAAGATTTTGGTATAGTCGCCCCCTTCCTTGAGCTTGAGCGTAAAGCCCGACTCGAAGGAAAGGCCGTCCGGAATATACACCAGGATGTCACCGCCGGCAAGGGCCCCTTCCATCTGCAGGACGGGGTTGCCGACGTACTGGCTGTAGTTCTCTTCCCGGTCGGTGATTTTCACCTGCAGGAATTCGTAGCCGATGGCCTCTTTCTTGGGCGTGGAAATCATGTAGCCTTCATAGTCGCCGTCCACGGAGAGCAGGAGCTGCCCGCAGATGGGCTCGAAGGTGAAGGTGTCTCCCTCGTTGCACGCAGCGAGGATTTCCTCGTTGGTAGTGGAGAACTTGCTGTAGAAGAAGCAGTGCTTGAGGTTGTCCACGGCCTGGGCCGGATAGGACGCATAGAGGGTGGACGTGCAGTCCTCACGCTTGTAAGGGCGAAGTCCTTCCACCTTCTTGGTGGCCGACCGGCCGTCGGCGGCAATGTCAGAGGCCGCCAGGGTAACCGTCACCTGGTCCTTCGCATACTCGCCGTGCACCACAATCTGGTCGCCCGCCGTCCAGGACATGCCGTCCGACAGGACAAAGGTGAGCGTCCGGGTCTGGGCCGGTTCCTGGGCCGGGGTCGCCGGGTCGGGGCTGTCCTTCTTCTGCTCACAGGCAAAAAGGACGGAACAAACGCTGAAAAGAAGCGATATTCTGACAATCTTTTTCATAACTCATTCGCTTTTTATTCGTCCCAATTCATCGGAGCCGTATATTCGTACCATTCCAGGACCGCGCTGCTGCCGGAGCCTTCTTCGTCACAACCGATATACATGTTGATGGAGGAGCCCCATTTCACCGTATGCAGCATGTCGGCGCTGGTGTCGAAGCTGGCCGCCTCCACGCCGTTGATCAGGTAGGTGACATGGCAGTGCTCGGCACCGGAAGGGTCGAACTTGTAGGTGAGTTCCACGGGCTGGGTGAAGTCCACGTCCGTATAGGCGCTCAGGCTGGGCTTGCCGCTGGCGCCGGAAGAGGCGGCGTTGAAGTCGAAGCTCACCTTGGCGCCTGCAGGACGGATGTCGGCCTTGAGCTCGATGCCGTCGGAGAAGCAGAACCAGTGACGCACACGGGCGCCGGGGCTGATGGCACTCCAGCGGAAGGTATAGGAGCCGAATTCCATGCTGCGGTTCAGGCGGGCCTTGGCCGTGAACAGCGTACCCACATCCTTGGTGTAAACGGGAGCGTTCACCCAGTCGGACTTCCAGCTGTCCATTTCGCCGGCATCCACAATCACCCGAACGGGGTCAATCCTGTAGGCCTGCTTCACGGTAATGGATTTCTCCACCTGGGCGTCCTCCGGATTGGCTACCACGTTCTTTACCAGGATTTCCGCCTTGCGGAGACCGGTGCCCTCGTTGGGCGTAAGGGTGAGGCGGATGACGCCATTCCCTTCACCGGTGGGCGTGTCAATCGTGAACCACTCGTCGGCATCGGAAGCCTTGGTCACCGTCCACTTGGCGTTGGCGACAATCTCCAGTTCGGCGCTGGCCTGGTCATAGCCGGCACGGAGCTCCGTGGAGAGTGGAACCAGCTGCACACCGTCCTGGGTGAACTGGATGAGGGCCATGGCCACCGCATGACGGTCATACACCGTCATCTGGGCATAACGCAGCTCAGAAGTATTTTCCATGGCCTCCACGGTGATGGTGCCCTCCCCTTCTCCAGTAGCGCCGTCGGTGATGGAAATCCAGTTACCGTCCGTCACCTTGGAGCTCCAGGGCTGGTTGGAACGCACGTGGACCGTGAATTCACCGCCAGCTTTCTCCACCTCCAGGTCCAGGTCTTCCTCGGGAATGGTGAGGAAGGCGATGCCTTTCTGGTTCACGGTAATGGTCTTGCCGGTCCAGCCGTCGCTCTGGATGTAAATCTTGTCGGTACGGTCGTCCAGGCCGATATTGTCGTAGTACTGGACGCGGATGGTGGTGGGCTCCGCCTTGCCCACATGCAGGGTGGCGGGATCCACGGCGGCACCTTCCTCGTCGGAGATGATGCACCAGTCGGAATGCTCACTGGTAACGGTCCACGGCTTGGAAGACGCCACCAGGATGGTAAACGCCTTGGCGCCGCGGGCGTCCAGGGTGTAAACGTCGTCGGCCCGGTAGCGCAAATCTACCGCGTCCACGGCTTCCTGGACCGCTTTCCGCTGGCAGCCCCACAGCCCCGGTAACAGGGCTGCGGCTGCGCAGAGTATGTAAACTGTCTTTTTCATGGCAGGTTTGTTTTATTCTTCTACCACCGTAATGTCACAGGATTTCACCACGTACCAAGTGTCGGCGGTAGCGGCATTCCAGAATCCGAACGTATAAGTGGTTTCGTCCGTATTGCCAGCAAACGGGCTGCCGCCGTCCTGCTGGCCGCGGACCGTCCCGTTGTACACGAACTCGAAGTGCAGGTTGCCTGCATCGGTCCCCGGAACCAGGTTCACGCCGTAGGAGGTCATGGCGTTGAGTTCATCCAGCGTAATGGAGAACGACGTGCTCTTGTAGATGGCACCGTCGGTACGGGTGCGGGTGTTGCCGCCCACGGTGAGCTGGTTGTAGATGTTGCAGCTTCCGGCAGCGCCGAAGAACCAGAGTTCGCCCTTATCGGCAAAATGGCATTCGCCCATGGTGAGGACCGCCTGTACGTAACGGTAGCTGTCCTTGGTGGTGACACGGGAAGTGGCGCCGCCGGTCAGTTTCACGGAGCCGTCCTCCTGGATTTCATAGCTGCCGCTGAAGGTGAAGTTCACGTCCTGGGTGAGTTCCAGCTCGTCCCGGTTGGTACCGGAGACAATGGCCACCTTGCCGCTCCTGGCCACGAATTTATTGTTGAACGGAACGGCTACCGTGAAGTGGGTGTCGTCCGTCTTGGTCACCGTCCAGTCGGCCTGGTCGGCTTCCGGCTCCCAGGCCAGCGAGGAATTCACCTCTATGACCATCTCGCCGCCCAGGCGGGGCAGCTCGGTGGAAGCGGGGGCGACAATCTCGAAGGAGAGGCCGCGCTGGGTGACGTCGAACGCATAGGTGGCGTCGCCGGCCTCCACCGTGACGGTGGCGGTGCGGGTGGCACCGTCGTTGGCCGATGCCGTAACGGTGATGCGCTCGGCGTTGCCGTCGCCCTCGCCGGATTCCTTGTCAAAGCTGAGCCAGGTCTTGTCGGCACTCACGCTCCAAGGCAGGTCCGTGCGCAGGATGAATGCCTGCGCGGAACCGGCGGCGGCGAACGCATCCTCGAAGGCGCTCACGGAGAACTTGGCCAGCTGGGAAACGTCGAAGCTCACTTCGCTGTCCTCGGTCTCCACCGTAATGGTGGCCGTGCGCTCCAGCACGGTGGAAGGCTCGGCCGTGGCGATGATGGTGATGGTGCGGCCTTCGGGATCCGGCGAACCGCTCTCCCGGTTAAAGGAAAGCCAGCTCACGTCGCTGCGTACGCGCCAGTCCACGTTGGTAAGGATGGTGAACTTGAGCGGACCGCCGGCGGCGGCATACTCACCGGCAATGGGCGTAACGAACAGTGCACCCTCGCGAAGCTGGGTGATGGTAATCATCTTGGGAAGGTTCACGTTGTCACCCCGCAGGGTAAGGGTGACACTGCGGTCCTCGGCCGTAGTATTGTCGTCAAAGCTTACCACCACGTCGGAAATAAGGGCCGATGCGGCGGAAGACGAAGGGGTGACCGTGCACCAGTCCGCACCGGCGGAACGGGTGATGGCCCAGGGGGTATTGGAACTCACGCTGAAGGTCACGGTACCCGGGTTGGTGGAGGGTACCGTATAGGCGCTCAGCGCGTCGCATTCCATCCGGATGGAGGCAGCGGCCTTTTCCGGCGTCATCTGCGTGTCTATCTTATACTGCTGGCAGGCGGCTGCAGCCACAAGCACGGCGGCGATAGCAAGGGTTCTGAAAATGGTTTTCATATAGCGTTTGTTTTTGTTCAGAGGTTAGACTACCATCCGGTATTTTGGCCCAGGTTGGGATTCGCGAAGGTTTCGCTCTGCGGGATGGGATACAGGTTCATCTTGGCGGCCCAGGTGCGGTTTTCCACGGTGAAACGGCTGTACGTGAAGCCGTCGCCGCTCCGCTGAATCTTTACGCCGTCAACCTGACCCTGGGTGGACTGGCCGATGTTCCAGCGGCGCACATCCCAGAAGCGGTGGTCTTCAAAGGCGAACTCCACCCGCCACTCGCGTCGCACGGCCGTCTGGAAAGCCATGTAGGTGATGGCTTGGACATCCGGCATGCCGGCATTGACGCGCACCTGGTTCAGGGCTTCCGCTGCGCTCAGGGTAAGCGTGGCGTCCGTGGCGGTGGGATCCTGGAAATACTCGTTGGCCGCTTCCGCGTAGCTCAACAGGGCTTCCGCATAGCGGTACACAATCCACTGGTGCTTGTTGCGGATGATGTTCTCCGGGACAAAGCTGGTGCTTTCCTGGATGTATCGGCGCAAATAATAACCGGTACAGGTGCCCAGGTCGCTGCGGGTGGCGCTGTAGTCGCGTCCTCCCACGAAGGTTTCGATGGTGGCGCCCTTGAAGGCCATGCCGTTGGCCAGGATGGCGCGGGCAAAGCGCGGGTCACGGCCCTCATAAGGCTTGGTGACGTCAAAGGCAGGGTCGTCGGTCTGCCAGCCGTTGGCCGTAAGGGTGATGTCGTAGCCGCCCAGCGTCTGGAAAGCATCCACCAGGTTCTGCGTGGGATAGGTGCCCATCAGGGACTGGTGCTGGCCTTCGGCGAAGCGCGGCGGGAAGTTCACCAGCTCATAAGTGGAGCTCTCCGACCGGAGGATGAACATAATCACCTCCGGCGAGGCGTAGTTGTTGGCTTTCTCCCCCGGATCCAGGCGGTACTGGCCCAGGTCGATGATTTCCTTGGCGGCCTTGGCAGCCTCCAGCCACTTGGCACGGTCCCCGCCGGGGTTGTGCTGCGGCGAGGCGGCGTACAGCAGCGCCTTGGCTTTCACGGCCAGGGCAAAGCCCTTGGTGACGCGGCCAATCTCGTCGTCCAGCATGCCCACATAGGTCTGGGGCAGGTTGGCGGCGCACTCCGTGCACTCGCTCACGATGAACGCGATGACATCGTCAAACTGGGTCTTTTCCATGCTGTTGGCCTCTTCCACGCTGAGCATGGTCAGGGGCATGGGGATGTCGCCGTAGCGGCGGGCCAGCTCGAACAGGTAGTAGGCGCGGAGGGTGCGGGCCTCGTACGGATAGTACTGGAGGTGCTCCATCCAGCGCTGGTAATTGCTGTTATACTGGAACATGCTCAGGTCCACCGTCTTCATGGACTCCAGGAACTCGCTCACGCTGCGGAGGGCGTTGTACAGGTCCCACTTGGTGTCCACGGTGTTCAGCGGGCTCCAGTTGCCGTTGGTGAAACGCTGCACGGAGGCGTCCGGGTCCGCGTATTCGGCGTCGTCGGAACCGCAGTCGCGGAGGGCGTAGCTCACGTCGTAGATGTCCTTGCCGGGCATGTAGCTGTAGATGTTGGTGAGCATCTTCTGGACATTGCTGTAGGTGGTGTACATGTCCGTCCGCGTGTAGTCGCTGGAGGACTCGTCAAAATCCAGGAAGTTGCAGCTTGCCGCAAGCAGGGCTACAGAAAGAAGGTAAACAAACTTTTTCATCTTTTTCCCGGTTTAGAAGTTGAACTTTACACCGCCCCAGAAGGTGCGGGTGGAAGGATAGTAGGCGCCCAGCTGTTCAGGGTCGGCAAAGCCGATGTTGTCTGCACTGAACAGGTTGGTGGCCATAACGTAGAGGGTGGCGTCGCAGATGCGGAGCCAGGCCTTGGGGAAGGTATAGGATACCCGGAGGTTGCGCAGCTTCAGGAAGGAGCCGTCGCGGTACCACAGGGAGTTGTTCCGGTAGTTATTGTTGTTCTCCTGGGTAGTGAGGCGCGGCATGGTGGCCAGGTGCTCACGGCCGGGAGCCCAGGTGACTTCGCGGTCCAGGAAGGTCTTGGAGATGGTTCCGTTCCCAACCAGCGGCTGGTACAGCGGGCTGTCCAGGAGGTTCACGGTGACGCCCGTCACGCCCTGGAAGTCGGCGTCCACACGCAGGCCCTTCCAGGCGGCGTGCAAACCGAAGCCAAACTCCATGAGCGGCGTGGAAGCGCCGAACATTTTCACCACGTCCTGGCTGTCGATGACACCGTCGCCGTTCTGGTCACGGTACTTGAGGTCGCCGGGACGCACCTCGCCGAAGGTCTGGCGGGGGCTGTTGTTAATTTCCAGTTGGTTCTGGAAAATGCCAATCACCTCCAGGCCATAACGCTGGCCCACGGGGTTGCCCTTGCGGTACAGGTAGTCGTACTGCTGGAAGGCCTGGCCGTCGTTGATGACCTTGGTACCCAGCCAGGAGGCGTTTCCATACACGCCGTAGTCAAAGTCGCCTCGCTTGTCGTTCCAGGCCAGGGAGAGGTCCACGCCCTTGTAGGCCTGCTCGCCCAGGCTCTGCTCGTTCACGCTCACGCCCAGCACACCGGAGATGTTGGCCGGGGAGATGAGGATGTTGGAGCGGTTCTCCAGGAAGGCTTCGGCGGTGAGGTCCAGGCGTTTCCGGAAGAACTGCGCATGGGCGCCCACGGTCACTTTCTTGGACAGTTCCGGAGCCAGGGTAAGGGCGGCCATGGGGCCTTCCTTGCGTCCGCTGGTGGAGGAACCGTCCACAAAGTAGTAGCTGCCGCCGCTCACGTAGCGCTGGCGCCAGAGCTCATGCTCCAGGTCGCCGTCGCTGCCGGAGAAGCCGGCGGAAGCGTAGGCTTTCAGATAAGGGTCGCCGGGCAGGATGACACCGGCCACGCTCAGGGCAGGATAGAAGCGGAAGCGCTGTCCCTTGGGCAGGTAGGCGCTGCCGGAGTGGTTGGCTACAAAGTCCACCATCACGCGGTCTTTCCAGTTGTAGCCCAGGCTGCCCAGGATTTCCTGCGTCCTGGAGGAGTTGTTCTGGCCGCTGAAAATCCAGGAACGCTGGCGGTAGGCCACGTGGGCCTCCACGCTGTGGTCCCCGAACTTGCGGGCCCAGTTCACGCGGCCCTGCAGCTCGAACTTCATCTGCAGGTTGGAGAACCAGTGGCTGAATTCCACCGTCTTGGAACTGGTGCCGTAGTACAGCTGCTCGCTCAGGATGTAGCTCTGGTTGCCGGCGGCAGCCACAGTGCTCACCAGCTCGGAGTACTGCCAGCTCTTGGTAGCATCCTCGCTCAGGCGGCCGATGTAGTCGAACGCCACGGAAAGGTCGGCCGAAAGCCCCTTGACCAGCATGCCCAGGTCCTGGCGCAGCATAACGTCTGCCAGCACCTTGGTCTGGGAGTACTGTTTGGCGCCGCTCTCCTGCATCATGGCCACCGGGTTGGAAGCGCCGTAGATGGAGGAGCCGCCGTACACGCCGTCGACCTGCTTGACCGGGAAGGCAGCAGCGGGCAGGCGGTACAGGACGCTCTCGATGCGGCCGCTGTAGTTGCCCTTGTTATACTCTGCCAGACGGGCCATCACGCCCACTTTCATGGAAGTGGAGGGGGTGATGTTCACGTCCACGTTGGCGCGGATACCCAGGCGGTTGTCGTAATGGTTGGCATTGTAGCGGTTGTCGGCCGTGGCTTTCTTATAAAGGAAGTCCTCTTTCAGGTAGTCGATGGCGGCAAAGTAGCGGAAGTTCCGGTTGCCGCCCTGGAAGGTGAACTGGGCGCGGTGGTTGTCACCGTGGTTGCGGTAAATCTCGTTCCACCAGTTCACGTTGGGATAGGCATAGGGATACTGGCCGCTGTACAGGGCCAGGAGTTCCGCATCCGAGTATTTGGGGGCCAGACCGTCCAGGGAACGGGCCTCGTTCATCATGTAGCCGTAGGTGTAGGCATCGGCAAATTCCGGTGCGCGGAACAGGGTGGCCGCGCCGTAGGTGTACTGGGCCGTCACATGGAGCTTGCTGTCCTGGCCGCGCTTGGTGGTGATGGAGATAACGCCGTTGGCGCCCTTCACGCCATACAGCGCGGCGGCTGCGGCGTCCTTGAGCACGCTCACGGATGCAATCTCCAGACCGGTGAGGTCGTCCAGTTCGCGGGGGAAGCCGTCCACCAGGATGAGCGGGCTGTGGCCGTGCAGGCGCAGGCTCAGCTTGAGCTTGGACTGGTTGGAGTCGTAAACGCTGGACCCGTTCTTGACCAGGAGGCCGGAGAACTGTCCGTAGAGGGCGTTGGATATGTCCGCTTCGGGGCTCTTTTCAAAGATGCCGGTCCCCAGCTGCTGGTTCACGTTGGCCTGGAAGTGGAAGGCGTTCCCCAGGGAGATGGAGTCCAGCATGGACTTTTCCTCCTGGGCGGAAGCGCTGAACCCGGCCGTCAGAAGAAGCGGAAACAGAATATATGTAAACAGTTTTTTCATCATCGGGTACATTTATAGGTTTACCAACCCGGATTCTGGGTCATGCCATATCCCTTGTTGATTTCAACGGCAGGGATGGGTGCGAGATACCACTTGGTGTCCCAGTCGGTGTACCATTTGCGCGGCGGGTAGGCCTCTTTCTCCTCGAAGGTGAACACGGTGGCCTCGCGCTGTTTGTCACCGTAGGAAGTGAGTCCGTGGAGCGGTTTGGTGAAGGCGTCGGTGAGCCCCCAGCGAACCATGTCGAACCAACGGAATTCTTCGAAACCGAACTCCAGTTCGCGCTCCAGGAGGAGCGCTTCGCGGAATTCTTCCTTGGAGAGGCCTTCCGGCAGGCCGGGCAGGCCCACGCGCTGACGCACGGCGTTCACCCAGGTATAGGCTTTGTCAGAAGGGCCGCCGTCGGCCTCGTTGTAGGCCTCTGCGGCATTCAGGAGAACCTCCGGCAGGCGCATCATGCACCAGTGCGGCGGGTTCACGCGGTCCGTGTTCTGCTGCAGCACATATTTCATCTGCAGGAAGCCGGGACAGCCGTCCTGGTGGTTGGCGTGGTTGTCATAGGCACGGCCTACGGTACCGTCACGCCAGATGTCGCCGGGTACGCAGATGTTCTCGTACAGGCGCGGGTCGCGGGTTTCCGAGAAGGTGGCATTGCCCACTTTCAGCGTACCGTTGGGATCCGGCTTGAAGAACGGCTGCTCGGGCCAGGAAGCCTTGTCCGTCCAGGGGAAATCTTCCGGGAACGGGGTGCCGTCGGCCCAGGGGAACTTGTTCACCCAGTCCAGCGTGGCGCCGGAGCCGTAGTCCGCCTGGATTTTGATGTGGGAGTCGTGGTAGGAGCCGCTGTTGGACTTGCGGATGGAGATGAGGGTCTCGGTGGTTCCGCGGTCAAAGTAGCCTTTGCGGTAGGCCAGACGGTAAGCACGGGGACTGATGAGGCCCGTGGTGCCGTCCGGCTGCGCCTGCACCAGGGCGTAATAGCCGTTGGACAGGAGTTCCCGCATGAACTGGTCGGCGGCGTCCTTGGCGCGCTGCCAACGGGTTTCGCTGTAATTGGTATAGCAGGTATAGGCGTTGGCATCGGAGCGCCAGGGCTTGTCCGAGTTGAAGGTGGGGCTGGCGGCGAAGCAAAGGATGCGGAGCTTGAGGCCCAGTGCGCCTGCGCGGGTCATGCGCCCGTCTTCGGTGGCGGGGACATTCCAGGGAAGGTCCGGAGCGGCTTCGTCGCACAGGTTGACAATGAAGTCCACGGTCTCCGCAAAGGTGTTGCGCGGGTATTTCATTTCTTCATCCGTCTGCACGGCGTGGTCCAGGATGGGAACGCCGCCCACGTAGCGGAGCATGTGGGCATAGGCAATGGCCATGCACATTTTGGCCTCCGCCTTCTTCTGGGCCAGGAGGGCGGGGTCCGCACCGGGGATGCGGTCGGCGTTCTCCAGGAACAGCCAGGCGTAACGGATGACGGTGTAGTCCTGCTCGCTGCCGAAGCGGTAGGTTTCGCCGCCCGTTCCGGAGGTGAGGTTGGCATTGAGCGCGCCCGTATAATAGAGGTTGTTGGGGCCGTCGCCGTCGGAGTGCTTGTTGGACACATAGTGGTCCGTGATGGCCTCCAGGAAGTCGGACCCCATCTTGGAGTCAAAAGCGGTCACCAGCCCGTAAGGGAGGTAGTAGTAGGCCTGGGCCAGCACCTTGTCCGCATCCTTGATGGAGGCGAACAGCGTGTCCAGGGTAGCGCCGGAGGTCTCCGGAGCCTTGGACAGGCCGGCCTCGCCCAGCTTCATGCTTTCGCAGGCGACCAGGCCTGCACCCAGCAGGGCAACTGTCAGAATTTGAAAGAATCTTTTCATAAGGCGCCTGATTTAGAAAGTGATACTGAGGGCTATGTTGTAGGTTTTCACCAGCGGGTATTCACCGTCGCTGTCGTCGGCCTTGGCTTCCGGGTCCTGCAGGGTCATCTTGGAGAAGGTGAGCAGGTTGTAGCCGGTGAACATGAGGCTGAGTGAGCTGATGCGCAGCTTGTCGAAGAACTTGTTGCGGGAGAAGGTGTAACCGAAGCTGGCGCTCTTGAGGCGGATGTAGGAAGCGTCCACGGTCCACAGCGTGGAGTTCATGGAATTCCACGGGTAGTTGGTCTTGGTGAAGCGCGGCAGGGTGCCGTCCTCGCGGCCGGGGGCCCACCCGTTGTCGTTGGGAATCCAGCAGTTTTCCGCAAAGTAGCTCAGCAGGCCGCGGTGGCCGGAGTTGGTGAACGGGATGCGGTAGTCCATGTTCCACACCCGGCTCACGTTGGTGGCCGCCACCCAGTTGAGGGCCAGGTTGAAGCCCTTGTAACCGAATTTCCAGTTGGAGCCGAACACATATTCCGGATGGTCCGGGAAGCCGTCCACCTTCATGTCGCGTCCGTCAATCACCTTATCGCCGTTGAGGTCCTTGTACATGGCGTCGCCGGGATACACGGTGGTGGTGGGCTGCGGCAGGTCCGGATTCAGGCGCTGCACGCCGTTCTCGTCCGTATAGAAGTCGCTCTTCTGGTACAGGCGGTCGAACTGGTACAGGGAATAGCGGCCCGTAGGACCGCCGGTGTGCGCCTGATAGTCGTATTCCGGCTTCACCTCGTCCATGAAGATAATCTTGTTGCGGGCGAAGGTGACGTTGGCACCAATGTCGTAGGTGAAATTGCCCACATGATCCTTCCAGCCCAGTTCAATCTCATAGCCGTGGTTGTCCACGACACCCAGGTTCATGTTGGGGACGCTGGTGGCGATGACGCCGGGCAGCGTGTTGGGGCTGATGAGGATGCCGGTGCGGTGCTCCTTGAAGATATCGCCGGAGAAGTGCAGGCGGTAGTTCAGGAGGTCGAAGTCCAGGCCCAGGTTGTACTTGAGGGCCGTTTCCCAGGTAACGCCCTTGTTGCCGGGAGTGCCCAGGGCATAACGCGGGACGCCGGCGGTGTTGTTGACACCGAAGTAGTACACGCCGGCATCGGTCCAAACCCCGTCCATGTACATGAAGCGGGATTTGTTGGTACCTTTGTCATTACCCACCAGACCTACGGAAGCGCGGAGCTTCAGGAAGTCTATCCAGCCCAGCTTCTTGATGAACTTCTCTTCGCTGGCTACCCAGCCCAGGGACACGGACGGGAACAGGCCGAAACGCGTCTTGCCCGGGGCGAAGTTCTCGGAGCCGTTGTAACCGGCGCTGAGGTCAATCATGTATTTGTCGGCATAGGCATACGTTGCGCGGCCGACAAAACCCACATAGCCGTTGGGCAGCCAGGCGTAATATTTGGGATAATAGTCACGGGACTGGTTGTACAGGAACAGGCCGGTGACCTGGTGTTTGCCGCCGAACTTGCGGTTGTAGTCCACGCGGGCCTCGATGTACCAGGACTTGTCGTCGTCGGTGGACTCGCTGTAGCTCAGGGTGGGCTCGCTGCCGGAAATCTCCGTCACGTAGGTGCGGTCAAAGGCAGGGTCGCTCATGGCCAGGCCGCTGTCGTTGGCCCAGGAGGCGTATCGGACAGTCTGCTTGTAGCCGCCGGAACCAGTGCGCTTCTTGTTGAGCTGCATGGTAGTGTCATAGCTGCCCCGCACGGAAACGCTCAGGCCCTGGGTGAGGAAGTCCAGCCGCTGGGTGAGGGTGATATCCATGCCCAGGGTGGTCTTGTACTTGTTCTGGTAACCGGTCCAGTAGTAGTACTCCCAGCCGTTCCACTTGGTGAGGCCGTCCGGCAGGGCGTTGGTGTCCACTACCGTGACGGGGTTGCCGTTCACCACGCCGGGAGAGGCCGTGGGGTGCGACCACAGCATGGAGCGCATCCAGATGTTGTCCGCGCCGGCGATGGGTTCCCGGGTATCGCCCACCACGCCGCTGATGTTGAACTTCATGTCCGTGGTCTCGGTGAGCTTGAAGTCCAGGTTGGCGCGGTAGTTATACCGGTTGTAGGAGTAGTTGTTGTCGTAAGGCAGCGAAGGAATCTGCTTGAGCAGACCGTTCTGGAACATGTAACCCATGGAAACGAAGTAACGCACCTTTTCCGAACCGCCGCTGATGTTGATGTTGTTCTTGGTCTGGACGAAGGCCTTGCGGAACATGAGCTCGTTCCACTGCGTGTTGGGGAACATGATGGGGTCCGAGCCGGTCCGGTAGGCCTCGATGGCCTCGCGGGTGAAGTACAGGCTGGGATCTGTCTTTCCGTCGTTCTGCTGATACACGTTGTAGTAACGCGCAAAGTCGTAGCTGGAGCTCTGGGTGATGTAGGACATGGGCACCTGCACACCGGTGATGGAACTGATGGTAATCTTGGGCTTGCCCGCATCGCCGCGCTTGGTGGTGATGATGATGACGCCGTTGGCGCCCCGCACGCCGAACACGGCGGTGGAGGCGGCATCCTTGAGGATGGACAGGCTCTCGATTTCGTTCGGGTCCACGGTGTTCATGGGGCGTTCCACGCCATCCACCAGGATAAGGGGAGAAGAAGCGTCGTCACTGAGCGAGCTTACGCCGCGGATGTAAATGCGGGCGTAGTCTTCACCGGGCTGACCGCTCTCCTGAACGGTGGAAACGCCGGGCATCTGGCCGGCCAGCACATTGGTGACATCGGCCACAGGCGCTTTCACCAGCACCTTTGAGTCGATGGTGGTAAGGGCTCCGGTGACGGTTGCCTTGGTCTGTGTACCATAAGCCACCACCACCGTCGCTTCGATGGACTGGGAATCGTCCCGGAGAACAACGGTAAAGTTCCGCTGCTTCCCTACGCGTACCTCCTCGGTCATATAACCCAGGGCCGATACTTCCAGCACAGCAGTCTCACCGGGAACGGTAAGGGAGAACTTACCGTCCATGTCGGCAGCCACGCCGGTGGTGGTCCCCTTCAGGGTGACGCCAGCACCGATTACCGGCAAGCCGTCTCCGTCCACCACACTACCTTTTACGGTAATGCCTTTCTGGGCGTAGGCACCGGGGCCCCACATACCCAGCAGCAGACACAGGACGGCAGCCAGTTTTGTCAAATGGACTACTTTCTGTTTCATCTGGTTAAAAAGTTAAGTTAATAATTATAGGTTTATTTCACAATGTCGATGGGAACCCACTTCTCCTCTCCGGCCTTTTTCACCAGCACCTCCGTTTTGTTGTGGAGGGAGTTCCAGCCGCCAATTACGTTATAGATGAAAATCACCTTTACGCTGTGGGCGCCTGCTTCCAGGACAGCCTCGGCGTCGTGGCGGGAGAAGCGTTTAACCTCCGTTCCGTTGTCTATCAGGCACTTGCCGTCAATCCAGACCTGGTCGCAGTCCGAGCTGAACCGGTAGGTGGCGGTTTCCCCCACGCGGAAAAAGCCTTCCGCCCGGGCGGCATAGAAACGGGTGCTGTCCGGCAGGTTCCGGTTGTACGGTTCCAGGGAGGTAAGGTCCCGCAAACGCTTGAAAGACACTTCCTTCCAGATAGCGTTCCCGAGGTCCGCCGCACAGACGAAGCGGCCGTCGGCCCGGAAACCCTTGAGGCCTTTCTCCGGCGCAGCAGTGACAGCCGGCCAGGGGGCTTCCTTGCGCAGGGTGATGGTACGCACCGGGCTCAGTTTGCCGTAGGAGGTTACGGTGGCTATCTTGAGCGTGGCGCTCTCCGTGAACGTGAGCGGTTTGGTGTAAGCCATAGATGCGGCCGTGGGCTCACTGCCGTCCAGGGTATATACCATGCGGGGCATGGGACGGGTGGTGGTGAACGCCACTTCCGCCTTGTCCTGGAAAGCCAGCGAATTGCAGGAACCGCCGGGCTGCTCCGGCAGCGGGATATGGTAGTTCACCCCGCGGCGGTCCAGGTCCTGGCAGGCGGCGTCCACGCGTACGCGGAAGCTGTCCCAGTCTTTTTTGTCCTTGGGGGTCCAGGCGGTTTCCGCCACGGCGAAGGCACGCGGGAACAGCATGTATTCCCGATGGCTGTACGCATACAGGTACTCGCTCCAGTTGTTGCACTGCAGGCCCAGGATATGACCCGCCTTTCCGTTCTCCGTGAGCACTTCGGGCACCGGATCATACATGTAGCACTTTTCCAGGGTGGTATAATTGCCGATGGAAACCGGTTCAATCTTGGGGTCTCCCTGCACATGGTCCAGGTACATGCCGGCCTTGGAAGGGGTCATGATGACGTCGTGGCCCGCCATGGCGGCGGCTATGCCCCCCTTTTCCCCGCGCCAGCTCATGACGGTGGCGTTGGGGCTGAGCCCGCCCTCCAGGATTTCGTCCCAGCCGATGAGTTTGCGGCCATAGACGGACAGGATGCCCTCCATGCGGCGTACGGCGTAGCTCTGCAGCTTTTCTTCCGCCGTGCCGGCATCGTCGGACACCAGGCCCAGCGCACGGATGCGGGCCTGGCAGTCCGGGCACTTTTCCCAGCGGTTTTTGCGGCACTCGTCGCCGCCCACGTGGATGTACTCACTGGGGAACAGGGTCACCACCTCCGCAATCACATCGTCCAAGAACTTGAACATGAATTCCTGGCCGGGACACATGGAGAGGTCCGGGGTACCCCAGGTGTAGAAGGTGCTCACGGTTTCCTTGGAGCAGGACAGGCCCGGATAGGCCCGGACGGCGGCAATGCCATGGCCGGGCATCTCGATTTCCGGAACCACGGTGACATGGCGCTCGGCGGCATAGGCCACCACGTCGCGGATTTCCTCCTGCGTGTAGTAGCCCTGGTGGACACTGCCGTCAAATTCTGTTCTTGCCCCCCCCACCTCGGTGAGGCGCGGATATTTCTTGATTTCGATGCGCCAGCCCTGGTCGTCGGTCAGGTGCCAGTGCATCACGTTCATCTTATAGGAAGAGAGAATGTCTATTTGCTTTTTTACCTCCTCCACCGGCAGGAAATGCCGGCAGGGGTCCACGTGGAAGCCCCGCCAGCGGAAGCGGGGATAGTCGGTGATTTTCACGCAGGGAATGCGGCCATCCTTCTCCAGCTGGCGCAGGGTCTGGCGGGCATAGAACAGGCCGGCCTCGGTGGAGGCCACCGCCTTTACATATTTGCGTGTGACTTCCAGGGTATATCCCTCTTCCGGCAGACCGCAGGCGGCGTCCACAACGAACGCCATCCGGGCGCGGCTTGCCTCGGTTACTTTAAACGAGCCGTCCCGTACCTGCATTCGGGCAGGCATGGGAACGAGCTGCAACAGCGCTGAGGCTATGATACAGAGCAGTTTCATCACTTGAGCAGTTTACGTACAATCTGACCTATCTCGGCGTTGTCGTGCACGCCGGCAAAATGTTCGGCTCCGGGACCGAAGGCAAATACGGGCACCACAATTCCGTCGTGGCCCTTGGTGGAGAAATGGACCTTCACTTCCCGGTCCTCGATGCTGCCCCTGAGCAGGGTGAGACCGCCGGTATTATGGTCCGCGGTCACTACTACCAGGGTGTGACCGTCCTTCTCCGCCCACTCCAGGACGGCGCCGATTACCTTGTCAAAATCAAAGAGTTCCTCGCACATGTAACCCACCTTGTTGCGGTGCGCCCAGTCGTCTATCTGGGAACCTTCCACCATGAGGAAGAAGCCCTTTTTGTTATCCAGCATCTGAATGGCCTTCAGGGTGCTTTCCATGAGGATGGGGCCGCGGTCCAGGGCGGGTTTAAGGTCGTACTCGTCGTACAGGCCCAGGAACTTGTCCCCTTGCGCGCCAGCAATGTCTTCCAGCTTGTCCACATAGGTGTAGCCCTTGGCCTGCATTTCCTCGATGAGGTTGCGGCCGTCGGAGCGCCGGTTCCAGAAATGGGTGCCGCCGCCGGAGATGAAGTCCACGCCTGCGTCCAGATACTGCAGGGCCAGGCCTTCTTCATCGGCACGGGTAGGACCGTAAACGCAGAAGTCCGCCGGGGTGGCGTCGTTGATGCGGCAAGTGACGGTGACGCCCGTCTTCATGCCCTTGACACGCTTCCCCCATTGCAGGTTGGACTCCACCTTCTCCCCGTCCGGTCCCAGGCCGATGTAGCCGTACCGCGTCTTCTTGCCGTTGGCCAGGGCGGTGCCGCCGGCGGAGGAGTCGGTGATGAGTTTGTCCGTCGTATAGGTACGGGAATAGCCCGCCACCGGCATCTGGTCAATGTTGAGGGCGCCGCCGTTGGCCACCCAGCCCACGCTCCACTGCGTGAGACCGGTGCCGTCGCCAATCATGAAGATGACATTTTTCACCTTCTTGCCCTTGGGCTGGGTCACATGCACCGTTTCATAAGGTGTCTCCACCTTGTATTTGTCGTCCTTGGTGAAGGAATAGGTGGCATATTTGGAGCGGTCCCGGTCCAGGTCCTCCGGCGTCTGGGCATAGGCCCAGGCGCTCAGGAGCAGCGCGCCGGCTATAAGCATCCTTTTTCTCATAGGTTCCATCCTTCAAGGGTTATGGCGGATTCTTTCCGGGTGTAGCGGACCGTACGGGACTCGCCGGGCACCAGGGAGAGGAAGTTGTCGCTCCAGACAGGGCCGGCAACCAACTGTCCGTCAGCATCTTTCGCCTTCAGGACCAGCTGATGGGCCACCACGTCGGAAGTGTTCTTCAAAGTGACCAGCATGCCGTTTTCCGCAGGCTCCGTGGTCATTTCCACCGTGGCCTTGGGCAGGGCGGACACAAAGCGGAGGTCGGCATAGACATCCGTCTCGGATCCCCACCATTCGGTTTTGCCGATGACGTTGTTCTCCCGGGGAACGGCGTAGAAGTTATGGGCCTCATGGGCGCCGGACAGCTCCAGGCTTACAAAGCAGGGACCGGCAATTTTTCCGAATACCTTCATGGGGGCATAGGCCCGGGAAGTGATTTCCTTCTGCTCCTCACGGATGAGCCTGGAGTTTGCGTCGTACACCTTCAGACTGGCCGTGACCGTGGTTTCCGGGAGGCTTTCATTCACCGCCCACACGCAGCCGTCGGCATAATTATATACCAATTGAACGGGCCGGCAGGCAGTCTTGGTGCCGTAGTAGCCGGCGGTGGGAACGCCCCACCAGTCGTAAAGCTGCCAGTACAGGCTGGGCCAGGCGCTGTTGAGCATCCACTGGACAATGCCGGTGGCGCGGGGCACATTGCCGCGGAAGGCCTCGTACATGGCGCGCTCGGAATCATAGTCCAGGGCGTGCGCCTTGCGCATATAGTCCTGCAAATCCGTTGCTTCTCCATAGACCCCGGCCATCACCTTCTCCTGGAAGGCGGTGCTGTTCATGTGGGACGACGAAGCCGTGCAGTGGTATGCCCAGTTGGGGCCGATGGGCCAGAGGTCCTTCTCCCCTACCGTGCGGCGCAGGTTCTCCCGCTGCGGGATGTTGAGCCCGGGGCCGGTCTCGGTGTTGAAGCCGAAGGCGCCGCCGTTACGGGTATTGGTCCACCAATAGTCCGGACCCACCCACTCATAGGGGCCTTCCATCTTCATGCCGGAAGGGCCAGCCAGGGAGCTGAGTCCCTTGGCGGAACAGATGTAAGGCCTGTATTCCAATTGGTTATACAGTTCCAGGTAACGCTTTTCCAGACGGGCGTTGGGGATGCGGTCGCTGCCGGTGAGCCAGCCAATCAGGGAGGCGTGGTTGCGCAGGCGGATGAGCTGGTCGTGGAAATAACGGACGGCCATGTCCTCGGAGACGGGGTCGTTGATGCAGCCGTAGCCCCGGGTTTCCTTGAGGCCGCAATAGTCTTCCCATTCCCACTGGCAGCTGAAGCCCACCAGCGTGAGAATACCTTGCTCATCGCAAAGGTCATAGATGGTGTCGTCCTTGCCCCAGATGTTCTCGAAGCGGATGCAGTTGAGCCCCATGTCGGCCACCAGCCCCACCTGGAGGGCAAGGCTCTCCGGCGTGTCCTGCATGAATAGGTCGTCGGTCCAGCCGGCGGCCTTGATGAGGACGGGACGGCCGTTCAGGAAGAACTGCCTGTGGCCGTTTTGGTCCACTATGCCTTGAATGTCCCGGATGCCGAAACGGACGGACTTACGGTGGGAGACGTCATTGTCCTTGACGAAGGCCACGTCCAGGTGGTACAGTTCGGGGCTGCCCATTTCGCGGGTCCACCAGATGCGGGGGTTCTCTACTTTTTCCTCTATGGTAATTGTACGGGCTTCTCCGGCCGCCAGTTGGACGGGAACGGAGAACTGACCGTCCTCATACGTGCCGCGGAGGATGCCCTCAACAGCACGCGAGGAACGGTTCTTAACCAAACAATTAACCAATATAGAAGCCGCAGTAAGGTTCTCCGGCTCTACGACAGGTCTTACAAAAACGTCCTGAACCTGGACATCCGGCGTGGTGATGAGTTCCACGGGACCGGTAATGCCCATGCTCTCGTCCAGGGCGCGGGGGTTCCAGTCCACATAGCCATGGTTGAGCTCGCCGGACTGGGCGCGATATACCGTTACCTTTAAGGTATTCCGGCTTTTCACCCACGGCGTCACGTCTATTTCACGGACGGCAAAAGTGCCGCAGGTGGTGTCGGCCGAGGCAATGCGACGGCCGTTGAGGTCAATATCGGCCCTATAATTGAGGCCATTGAAGCGCAGGATGGTACTCCGGCCCTTTTCCGCGCTGAAGCGGGTGGTATAGACCCAGGGCTGGTCGAAGATGCTCTTGTCCACTGCCTTGTAATGGTCTTCCAGGAAGAGGTCCTGCCCGAAAACGCCGGCCTGGTTCAGCGCGCCGGCCACGGTGCAGGGAACGGAGACCTGGTATTGCTGGCGGGCGCCTTGCTGCTGCAGCGTCCAGTCTGTGAGCGCGCCCTGCTGGGGAGCGGGTGCACAGGCCAGGAGGGAAAGGGCGGCGAAGAATATCGACAAACGTTTCATATACAATAATTTATAAAGAAGCCGCACCCACAATGGCCACCTCGTCTTCCGGCATGGCCAGGATGCGGAGGTCGGCCAGGGTTTTGGCATACGGATATTTTTCACGAAGGGTGTCCCACATGCTTTCGCGGAACAACGGGAAAGAACGGGCGATGCCGCCCCCCAGGACCACGCAGTCCGGGTCATAGGCAAACATTGCCACGGAAAGGAAAACGCCCAGGTGCGTGCCGAACTCCCGGTACAGGGTCAGGGCGGCGGCATCGCCGGCCTCGGCGGCAGCGGCAGCTGTTTTGGGGCTGATGCCCCGGGCATGGAAGAATTTTTTGGAGCAGAAGGCTTCGTAGTCCTGCCCTCCATAAGGCAGGGAGCAGATTTCACCGGCGCCGCAATGGGGGCCGCAGAGCAGTTTGCCGTCGGAAACAATGCCCACCCCCGTACCGGTACCCAGGGTGACGGCGACCAGCATTTCCGCAGGACCGGCCTTGCGGAAAGCGCCCAGTGCGTAACAGTTGGCATCGTTGTTTACGGCAACAGGAACGCCGAAACAACTTTCCATTTTATCTTTGAGAGGAACCACATCCCAGGATGGAATGTTGGCGGCATCATAGACAATTCCCTTAACAGGGTCTGTCAGGGAGGGAACGCCGATTCCGATTTTCTCCACATCCGCTGTCAGAAATTCATCTATCTGGGCAGCCAAATAGCGAAGCGTCTGATCCTGGCTGGCATCGGCGGCGAAGGAGGGAACACGTACTTTTTTTACCACCTCGGTACCCGACACGAGCCCGAGACTGATGGTTGTTCCACCAATGTCAATTCCGAGTGTCATTATTTATTACAGGTTAGTTTCTGCAAAAATAAAGGCCAACCTGTGCCAAAATGACTGAATTTGCGTATTTATACTCCCAATTTGCGCAAATGCTGCTTGCGATAGGCTGTCGGAGTACAGCCTTTCAATTCCCTGAAACGGCGGGAAAGACTCTTGGTATCCGGTTCATCCATGCGCGCGGCAATCTCGGAAACGGTTTCAGACGACGACACCAGCTGCTGCGCGAAATAGTCTATCCTAAGATTGGAAATGACCGTATATAGACTGGCGCCGGTTACCTCCTTGAACCGCTGCTCGAGCGAACGTCGCGATACCGGAACCTCACGGAGGACATCGGCCACCTGGATTTTCCGGGAGCGGTTCTGGTAAATGAAACGCATGGCGGCGGCCACCACCGGGTCATTTGTGGCCTGGATACCGGTGGACCCCCGGCCTACGACCGCCACGGGACGGATGACGATATCCTCTCCGGGATAGGAGCGGTCCTGCACCATCCGGGTGACCATCTGAGCCACCTCGAATCCGGCTTTCTCTATATCCATGTTGATGGAAGAAATGGCCGGGGAGGTAAGATTGCAGGTGACCTCGTCATTATCTACGCCCAGAATGGCCACCTCCAAGGGGACATTGATGCCCGCAGCCTGGCAGGATTCCAAAAGAATCTCGGCCTGGTTGTCGTCACAGGCCAAAATGCCGATGGGCTTGGGCAGGGCGCGCAACCACCGCTGGAGTTTGGAAAAGTCATAACTCCACATGCTGGACAGCTGCAAATCGTTGAAAACATAGAGCGCGCCAACCTGATACTCCTTCAGAAGGGTATCCCGGAAACCGCTGAGCCGGCCGTCGCTCCAGCACACGTTCTCGTACCCGAAGAAGCCGAAGTTCTTGAAACCGTGACCGCTCAGACGCCGCGCCGCCATCGTTCCCGTGAGGTAATAATCTCCGGTAAGGTTGGGGATTTCCTTAAACGGGGAAATGTAGTCCTGCGCCACGGCCACCATCCCGTTTTTTCGGAACAGGGAAACATCCTCGTCAGGCTCAAACTGGCCGATTACAACATCTGCATGCCAATTCCTGGCCCATTCCACTACACGGGGAATGCCAATCTCCCGCTTATAGGAAGGAGGCATTTTGCACACCACCCACGGCTGTTCCTGCCTGCGGGACCAGGCCATGATTCCCCTAAGCAGCCGGTAGGCAAACTGCTCGGTGAAGTCGGTGATGAAGAGCAGGCGCATGGCGGGAGGGGTTCAGGGTTGCATGGTGTTTTGCACCCGCTGGGCCGGAAGGGTTTTCCGGAGGGTGTAGAAGTCATAATAAGTAAGGAAGGAGCGCGCCAGGGCATCGCCAACCTTCTGGGCGCCGGCGGGGGTGAAGTGGATGTAGTCCGGACCGGCGTAGGGCGGGCTGTGGCGTACCCACTGGGCCATGGAGTTCTCGCCGCCCATCATGCGGTAGAGGTCCCAGTAGGCGGCGTCATTGCGGAGGGCGGTGGCTTTCAGGGAGTCCACCAGTTCCGGGAGATGCGGCCAGGTAACCACGCGGCCGTTCACGCTCTTGCCCATATCGGACGGGCCCACGAAGAGGATTTTGGCCTGGGGCGCCACCTCGTGGAAATAGGCAATCTGCCTGGCGATTTGTTCCTGGTACGGCTCTATCTGCTTGGCGCCGCGCACCATGGGCATCATGTTTCCGCCAAACTGGAGGATGATGAGGCGGGTGTCCGTAAGGGAGAAGCTGTCTGCCATGAGTGGCTTGTTGATGCGGGTAAAAATGGTTCCGGAGCAGCCCCGGAGCGGGACATTATCCACGGCTACACCAGCGTCTCCATCGGCACTGATGCCATAGATTTCCGCGTTGCCCTGGAAGGTGAGGGTGGCCTTTTCCACCGGGCGGCCAAAGTGCCAGGTGATGAGCGTGGTGCCGTTTTCCCCTTTCTGCACCACCGGCTTGGGCCTGGAGGTGTCCGACACAGCCTTGACCATCAAATTTTCTCCTTTTCCGTATAAAACGGAAACGTTCTCAAACGTTTTTACGCCTTCACGGGCGGTTTTGTTCCGGCTGCCGCGAAGAGTGACGGTGCCGCCGCCCGTGAGCTGCACCACCTGCGCCAGGATGCCGTAACGGTTGTGACCGGCCCGCTGGGTGGTGGAATCGCCATACATGGTGTACTGGGTGAAGCCGCCGTTGGCTGCCTTGGAAATGCTGGCCGACGGGACGTTGCCCAGCGCCGGGAACAGGCCCGTGCCGCTGCCGCCGAAGCGCTCCTGCAGCGCCTGCCGCAGGTCCTGGCTGATGCGGTCCAGTTCAATCTGGGAGTCTCCGTAGTGCACCACGCGCACCAGGTGATCATCGGCCTGTTCCATCTGGTGGAAGACCGGGTCGAAGAAACGGTAATCGTCTCCAGGGAGAAAAATCCGGTCCGGATTCTCGTAAAAGAAGCGGCGGTAGTAGCTAAGGGTGTCCTCCTCCATCCGGAAACGGGCCTCCACGGCCATGAGGACGGAGTCCACATCCACCTTCTTGTCATGGGCGTCCCGCAGCGTGCGCTGATAGGAGGAAAAACGCAGGTTGAGCGGCCCCAGGTTCACGCCGTCTGCCGGAGTTACCAGCCACAGCAAACCCAACAGGGCCATCACGCCCACAATAAATGCCAATACTTCCTTTGCTTTCATAGAATGACAAAGGTACGGAAATTATTTCTTTTATGAAATCCGTCCCCGGCATTCCCTGTCCTGCCTACAGCCCTCTTTCTGTCATACCGAGCCCGAAGGGCGAGTGTATCTCCTTAAGCCCGTCCTTTTCACCCCGGCTCCTACCGGGCATCTCCCTGCCCTGCCTACAGCCCTCCTTCTGTCATACCGAGCCCGAAGGGCGAGTGTATCTCCTTAAGCCCGTCCTTTTCACCCCACCTCCTGCCCAGTCTTGCCCCGGGTGCTGTCATCGTCCCACGATTTGGACCCATGACAGCACCCGGAGAGGTAAAGTCCACCTCGCAAACAGCGCCACTGGCGGAATAGGGTTAAAGCAAAGGCGAGCCATTGGAGGCGGTTCTGGTTGGGGCAGGGTGAATGGCGCAGGTCCGATTTTACCTTACTGACCCGCGCCACAAATCGGCCTTGTAGGGGCTTCTGGTGGCGCAGGACCCCTCCATGAAAACAGACCTGCGCCATTGGGGATACTGACCTGCACCATTCAGCGCACGGACCTGCACCGCACGAACGGGCTGCAAAGATACACTTCTCCTGGAATTACCCGCTTGAAGTATGACACTTATCATATTACTAATCAATTAGATACCGTATAA
>Ga0256405_10004367_pt1 | contig 26606 bp, 26 predicted proteins | sample RumenRJG_02DNA_FD_189096 | JGI IMG/M metagenome (GOLD analysis project Ga0256405, IMG submission 189096) | Bovine rumen microbial communities from Lethbridge, Alberta, Canada - RJG_02 | ecosystem: Host-associated > Mammals > Digestive system > Stomach > Rumen | place: Canada: Alberta... | reverse complement strand
AACCCAGCCAAGGTCATTGGACGCTTTGATATGTTTGTTGCCTCACGACTGATGAACAAGGCTCATTCCTATCACTTTAAAAACCAGCAGCTCCCGCCAGAGATTGCCGCAGCAGAGTGGGAATTCTTTATGAAGAGCAGAGAGACCCACCCCCAGCCCCTCCCTGTGAGGGAGGGGAGTGGTTTCACTCAAGGGCAAAAACAAACGGAAGGTCTATCTACTCCCCTCCCTCACAGGGAGGGGCAAGGGGGTGGGTCTGCTGGGTCTGTCAGGGAAAAAGTCATCAAGGTGCTGTCGGCAAACAGCAGTGGCATCGACTTTGAAAAAGAAAAACAACTCATAACAAACGGTATCTGCGACTCTCTGTCGCTTATCACCGTGGTCAGTCTTTTGGAGGAGTCTTTCTCCTGTAAGATCCCCTTTGAGAAAGTCAATGCCGACAACTTCGACAGCGTTGACCGCATGGCCCTTTTGATGCAAGAAATAAGTCTCACCCTACAACAGACCCAGCAGACCCACCCCCAACCCCTCCCTGTGAGGGAGGGGAGTGAATACCCTCAAGGTGGGAACTCGGCGGACGAACTATCTACTCCCCTCCCTTGCAGGGAGGGTCAAGGGGGTGGGTCTCTTGGGGCTCCGATTCCCTATGATGAAGCAGAAACATGGAAACCTATCGTACAACGGATATTAGAAAATGCGTTGAAGAACCCCGATGACATCGCCGTCATAGCCAACGACCACGAGACCACTTACCGCGAGTTTGCCGGCATGATTTATTCCATCTCCGTATGGCTGAAGGCAAAGGGAATCAGGCAAGGCGACCACGTAGTCGTGCAGGCATCACACGAGGTGACCTGCCCGGCATGTTGGTATGCTATCCACCTCGTGGGAGCTGCCGCTGTGCCTGTAGAGAAAACGGCACCAGAGTCACGCATTCAGGAAATCGCTACTGCCACCGATTCCTGTCTTGTCATTGCCAAGAAGGACTCCGCTTCGTCTTCTGTCTCATGGTCAACATACTACGATGTATATGCCGCCCAGCACCAATACGAGTTTACGGAAGATACAGCGGTGGAGTATCCCGACATCAACCTGGTTTGTGATATTGTCTTCACTACTGGCACTACAGGAAAGTCGAAAGGCGTGATGCAGACCCATCGCCAACAGAGTCTTTGCACAGCAGTCGCGGCTGAAACTTACGGACTTAAGAAAAACAGCAGATTCTTGGTGGCTGCACCGCTGAACCATGTCGGAGGAATCAGAAGCACGAATTTCCAGCTTGCCAATGGCTGTTGTGTCGTGTTTATGGAGGGTATGGGCGACTTGTTAAAGCTTTTTGCCGTCATAGAGAAACATCATGTCACCTCACTGTTCCTGCCACCCGCCTCCATCCGCATCATCATCAACAGGACTGGCGACAGATTCTCCATGTTCAAGCATCAGATAGATTTTGTTCTCACAAGTTCCTCACCTCTTTTTGCCAGCGACAGTCATGGCATCAGGAAGCTTTTGCCCTATTCGAGGCTCTATAACACTTTTCAGGCCACAGAGATATCCGGAGGTACTGCATACGATTATAACAAGGAGGGTTTCCGCCCTAATTGTATCGGCAAGCCTGTCAGGACGATGGATTTTGCCATATTTACCGAAGACGGACGATTCACCAAGGAGGCCGGCGTGGAAGGACAGATTTGCGCCAAGGGCGAACTGGTGATGAAGGGGTATTACAACGAACCGGAGCTGACGCGCTCAGTGTTTAAAGACGGCTATTTTGTCTCCAGTGACATCGGTGCGTTTGACCATGAGGGCTACCTCTATTACATCGGGCGCAAAGATGATGTCATCAACCTTGGCGGCTACAAGATAGCTCCGACCGACGTGGAGAACTTTGCCTTGCAGTCGGGACTCGTACACGAGTGCCTCTGCATAGAGGACCGCGACGAATACGGCGTTCCCTACATCAAACTTCTCGTCGTGGTAGAGGACAAGAGCAAGTTCGACCCTGTGGCGCTCAATGCCTTCCTCTCCGACAGACTGGAGAAGTACAAGATTCCTCGGGTTATAGAGGTCGTTGATGCACTCATTAAAACCTTTAACGGGAAAACAGATAGGAAGGCTTACAGGAAGCTGTAAATCATGTGTTATTATAAAGTGATGCAAATCATAAAAATGAAAAAGAGTTTACAGTTAGTTTGTATGATATGCTTCTTGTATTTATGTTTGCAATCATGTTTGGCGGACGAGACACTTACACCTGTTGACAGTTCCACCGTATATATGGCAGTTTTTGGTGATGTTCAATATCTCACAATGAATAAAACAGACGTAGAAGTGTATAAAAAGTCTGTGGATTGGATACTACGCAAGAAAACCGAAGGCTACCATTTCAATTGCATCCTATATACAGGAGACATCACAATGACAAATTTGCCATATCAGTGGCAACTCTTCCAGAATTCAACAAGTCTGTTAGCTCATGAGATTCCTATAATAACAATGACAGGAGACCATGATTACACATGGGTAGATGGCGGACATATAGAAGATCGTAGCTCTACACATATCAATGAGTATTTGCAACAGACATCCACCACACCAAAGATTGTGGCTTGGTATGAAGAAGGACATTTAGAGAATATCGTTGTTGAGAACACCATCCACGGACAGCGTTTGGATTTATTGGTTCTGGAATTTGGTCCAAGAGAAGAGGTTGTGGCATGGGCTGATGCCTATGTAAAAGCACATCCTGACCATCATTTCATATTGATGAACCATGAATATCTTGAGAAAAATGGTAGGATACGTACAGATCATTTAAAATGCGAAAGGAGATTACGCAACACAAGCTATTTGACTCCTGAACAGCTATGGAATAAACTTATTAAGTGTAATGACAATATCAGGTGCGTACTTTGTGGACATGTAGGAAGTTTATATGCATTAACACTTGGAAAGAATGACTTCGATCGTGAGATACCTCAGATAGAACATAATATTCAGGCTGAGGACTATCGCTTCGACAATTGGTTGATGATGTGGGAATTTCCGGCGGATAGTGACAGTGCGAACGTTTTTATATATAACACCCAAACTGAACAATATTTTGAAGACAAGAGGATACTTTTTAAATTCAAATATAAGGATAATGTTTCACGTAGTGCTATTCTTGACCGCACAGATTCAAGCAACAGCACATCACACATATACTATAATATAAGTGGTGTTTGCAGTACGAAACCTTCTGAAGGAATTACTCTTCTGTACAAAAACGGGCAAATAATTAAGTCCATCAAATAACTATCGTTATACAAAATGGCTGAATCTCTTAGAAAAAAAGCAACCGCTGGAATGATATGGACTGCATTGCAGAGATATTCAACAATGCTAATTCAGTTCATCTCAGGCATCATCCTTGCCCGATTACTGACGCCGCATGATTATGGTTGCATAGGTATGCTGATGATTTTCATGGTATTGGCAGAATCTTTTATTGATGGTGGCTTCGGCTCTGCATTGATTCAGAAGAAGCGACCAACGCAGGAGGATTATTCCACTATCTTCTTCTGGAACTTGGGAATGGCCGTATTGTTATATGCCATATTGTTTTTTTCTGCACCTGCTATTGCAAGGTTTTACAATATTCCACTGTTGTGTGATGTATTGAGGGTCCAAGGTGTTATATTGTTTATTTTTGCCTTTAATATTGTTCAGCGAAACCAATTGCAGAAGAAACTAAACTTTAAAGTATTGTCAATTGTAACTATTTCAACCTCTCTCATTGCTTTGTCTGTAACCATTTTTATGGCTTACCATGGATACGGCGTTTGGTCATTGGTTACTCAACATATTTTAACGGCTCTTATTCCTGCATTGGTATTTTGGTTTTATATTAAATGGCGACCGATATTGACTTTCTCATGGCAATCTTTCAAGGAACTATTCAGTTTCGGTTTCTTTATGTTTCTGACTAATTTGTTGAATCAATTTGGGCATCAAATTCAGGGGCTGCTAATAGGTAGATTTTACAATGCGAGTACAATGGGGTTTTACTCAAAAGCTAACGCTACTGAAAAATTGACTTCATCAAGTATTTCTCAAGTCATGACACAAGTAACATATCCTCTTTATGCTCAAGTTCAAGATGACAAAGTGAAATTAGCAAGTATAATTAGGCAGTTGACAATGTCACTATCTTTTATCACTTTCCCCCTGATGTTTATATTGTTGCTTTGCGCCAAACCAATTTTTATTATCTTATATTCGGAGAGATGGTTGGATAGTGTGCCATATTTTCAAGTCCTTTGCTTTGCAGGTTTGGCCTATAGCTTACAATCCGTGAACCATCAATCTATCTCAGCAATTGGAAAGAGCAAAACACTCTTCATATGGACTTTAGTGAAGCGAGTAATGGGAATTGCATTCGTCGTAACAGGTCTGCTGATTGCTGGAATGAAAGGTCTTTTGGTGGGAATGGTAATCAATACTTGGTTCTCGTATGCCGTGAATATAGGTATGGTATCAAAATATATTGGGTATAAATGGTGGAACCAGTTAAAGGATATTATGCCTGTTATGGTTGTTTCTATTATTGCAGCAATCATTAGTTATGGTATAAGTACTCTGCTAGATTTATCACTATATTTTGATGGAATTGCAAAATTTGTAGTGTATGTTATTATTTACTGGGGATGGACTTATATATTTAAACCCGAAGCAAGTAAGAACGTAAAATCAATACTTGCCCCATTAAAAAGGAAATTGAAGTTATAAACATTGAATATATGGGATTCTTTAGAACAATTAAGGTATGGTTAATGGATCTACTTTTAATCAGTAATCTTGATAGAAAAGCAGAAAGAGAAGTCAGGAAAATGAGACGATTATATGAAAAAGGAGGTCTAATCAACAAATATAGGTCAAGGAGAATAGAAAATAAATTGCAATTAAGATATTGCTTAAAAATGCCATGCTCTGCGATAATTGGGAAAAATTTCCAAATCCGTCATCCACAAGGTATAAGAATTGGTAGAACAGCAGAAATCGGTGATAATTGCAAAGTTTATCCCTTTTTTTGTGCAGTAGCAGCCCTTAAAGGTGATGAAGAAAGGGTAGTAAATCACATCCGCCGCCATCCGAAAATAGGAAACGATTGCATTCTTGGTTCGAAAGCTACAGTAATAGGCCCGATAACAATTGGTGATGACGTTACGATAGGCGCATGTGCTATTGTGACGAAAGATGTTCCGTCACACTCTGTAGTTAAAGGACTCAATCAAATACGTCCAAAACGTTTAGAAGAAATTCCCGAAAAATATCATGCTACATTAGGCCAATACAATGAAAAAATATAAAATTGGTTATATTAAAAAGAAAGGACTTTCTTTAACAACTGGTGAGGCTCATGAAAATAATGATAAAGACTCGTTTCAAAATGGTTCCAGGAAAAGGACGGGTGAGACGTTTTGGTATATAAACTTGAACATTACTTAGTAACATGATTAACAATTCAAGAATAAAAATCCAGGAAAAACCAGACTGGGTTTCATGGGAGGATATTCACAATGTGGTTTGGAAAGCACATGAGAATAATCGATTAAAAGGAATTATCATGTCTTATCCGTCTCTTTCTGGAGATGAGATAAAGGACAAAATTGGAAAGGACGGCAAGCTGTTTACAGCACTTGACGGTGACAAAGTTGTTGGAACTTTGGCATTATCAAAAAAGACGGGAAAGAGATGGTACTGCTCTGGAGACTATGGATACCTATGTTTTGGTGCTGTATTGAGTGAATATAGTGGGAAAGGTATATACAGATCCTTGTATCAACTTGCAGAAACGACGGCCACTCAAATGGGCTTAACCATCCTCACCAGATCCACAAATGAACATAATGCCAGAATGCTGAAAATCACGAAACAAGAAGGCTATTATTTTGTTGGATATATGGCATGTAAGGATCATTTTGATATAGTACGTGCCAAATGGTTGAATGGTTGTCCTTTTCCAGCATGGTATATAAAAATGAGATTTCTTTTATCCAAAATGTATCTGAAAACCCGTTTCAGGATTGATTCTAAGAAGGGCAGAGTTAAACGATTTGGGGTATAAATAGGATGAAACAAAAGGTAATCGTCATCGGAAGAAATTATACATCCCGTTTAGGTATGATACGGGCTGTTGGTTTGGCAGGCTATGATGTCGCTGTCATAAAAACGAATAGGTATCCAATATTAGAAGATATTGATGCTTATAGTAAGTATGTAAAAGAATACTATTATGCTAAAGAACCAAATAGAGATGAATTGATTTCCGTTATATTATCCTTAAAATCAGAAAAGGGTAAAACTATTCTTATTCCAGTAGATGATTTTGCAGCATCTACCATTGATGAAAATATTGACCTGCTGAAAGCCGATTTTCTTTTTCCTAACATTCGTATGGAACAGGGGGCTGTTAATCGCTTGATGGATAAGAACTATCAAAAGCTGTTAGCTCGCCAGGCAGGTTTGAATGTTGCAGAGGGTTGGGTTGTAAACATAGAGAATCATCAATATACGCTCCCTAATGATATCAAATACCCTGTATTTCCTAAACCTCAGATAAGTTTCAAGGGCAATAAGAGTTGTATGCGGAAATGCAATAATGAAAGGGAATTAAGGAATGTATTGGACAATGTCGCCAAGGTACGAGACTGTCCTATGTTGCTGGAACAATATTGTGAAATCACAAAAGAATATGCCTTATTGGGGTTCTCGGATGGAAAAGAGGTCATTATACCTGCCATGATTCAGATGTTAGAAAGTGGTAGTGGTGGGCATCATGGAGTTACTTTGAAAGGAAAGATATTTAATCCAGACGATTTTGTTTTTATCAACCAGTTGAAACAATTCATGCAGAGCTTGCATTTTTGTGGTTTGTTTGATATAGATGCCTATGAAAGTAATGGGAAATTATACTTTAATGAACTGAATCTTCGTTTTGGGGCATCAGGATATGCGATGACGAATTCAGGAATTAATCTTCCCGATTGTTTCATAAAACATTTGACAGGGAGGGGGCAGACAACCGAAATATACAAAGTAAATGAAGCAGTATTTGTTAATGAGAAAGTTGCTTATGATGATTTTTATAATGGTTTCATCTCTCTTTCTAAATACAAAAAGTATCTTAAAGATGGAAACTTTGGATTCATAAAATCAGATGACGACCCCAAACCATATAATATGTTTATATCTCAGAACTTCTCATTTAAAAAGAGATTAAAAAGAGAAATCAAGTACCTACTTCGATGTTTTTCTTAGTTCATTTATTGATGACAAAAGAAGATGAAAAAATATAAAATTGGTTATACCCAAGGAACTTACGATATGTTCCACATTGGACATCTCAATTTGCTCCGACAGGCTAAGGAGCAGTGCGAGAGACTTATTGTGGGTATTAATTCTGATCAATTAGTTGAAGAATACAAGAGTAAGATTCCTGTTGTTAATGAACATAACCGGATGGAGATAGTTAAGGAACTTCGTTGTGTGGACGATGTCGTACTATGCGATACGCTCAAGAAAACTACAATTTGGGAAAAGGTTCACTTTGACGCCATTTTTATCGGTGATGACTGGAAAGGTAACGCTCGATGGGCGCAAACAGAACGAGACTTGGCTCCTCTTGGCGCAGATGTGGTCTATCTCAAACATACTGATGGTATTAGTTCTTCCCTTTTGAGAACCAAAGAAGATCAAAAGATTGTTGAGGATAACTGTCGTTAATTAGTTGATTATTAGTGATGTCTGTAAAGAGAAAGTATAAAGAGATTGCCAGAATATGTGGCAAGAATATGGCTCCATTATATTTTGGATACTATATATTGCATAAATGTATTGAAGCTGTTTTGGTGCTTTATATAAAGAAGTATTGTGCGGTAGATGAAAAATTGATAATATTAAGGAGTTTCCCTGATTATGCTGATAATGCCAGAGCTTTGGCTGACTATATGCTTGAAAATAATTATGACCAAGGATATAAGATATGTTTTGATGTAAGTGATCTACAGAAAGTTAAGCGTTGGAATAAGAATGTTCATTTTATATCATGTGAATCAAAGATAGGTAATTATCACCTGAGTAGCCTGAAGAAAATATATACCGCAGGATTCCTTATGTCAACACACAGGCCAATACTCATAAGAAAACGTGCCCGAAAAGGTCAAAAAATCATTAATTTGTGGCATGGGTGTGGATATAAAGATAAAAGTATTAGTCAAGGAAAAGTGCCAGCGAATTTCGATTTGGCTCTTGTTCCTGGAAAACTATTTGTTACCCCAAAGTCCCATTTTTGGAGCATTAGTAAGGAGAACATATTACCTTTAGGCTACCCCCGCTATGATTGGTTGAAGGAAAAAGATTCTATGGCACAACAGCTCTTGGATTCTTATAAAAAGAATCAACAATCAAAAGTCGTTTTATGGATGCCAACTTACAGATCGGACAAAAATGGTGTTTACAATGACACTAATACTATAACACAGTTTCCACTCATTGATAAGGTGGAACATTGGTGTGAATTAGACAAGGTGTGTGCAGAACATAATGTTGTGTTATTAGTCAAGTTGCATCCATTCCAGAAAGAATATGATATTCCATTCAGTCAATTCAATTATATAAAGGAAATTGACAACTCTGTCTTTGATAGTGCTGATATTCCAATGTACAAGTTCATTGGTCTGACTGATGCTTTAATTTCAGATTACTCGTCTGTAGCAGTAGATTATTTGATTGTTAACCGCCCAATGGCCTTTACATTGGACGATTTTGAGGAATACAGAAGTCATCGTGGCTTTGTTTTTGATGATCCACGAGTCTATATGCCCGGACATCATTTGTATTCATTTCAAGACCTTAAGGAATTCTTGACTGATGTGGCATTTGGGAGAGATGAATATCAAAGTAAGAGAGAGCTGATGTATGGTGAAGCTATATGTTATTCCAGCAATTATTGTAAAAGCATACTTGATAAACTTGGCATAAAATTGTAAAGTTGATTTTATGAACGAGTTTCTTGAAATATATCAATGTTAGAATCGATTATCATATATTCATTACTTGCTCTTTGCATGATTTTGTGTGGTAAGTATGCTGCACAGAGATGCTGTCGTTATGTTGGGGGAAGTGGCGTTTATAAAGATCGTGGTACTTTTTTCACACCAGAAATAATAGTTCTGTTATTATCATTCGGTTTTATTTTTGGATGCAGATGGGGGGTTGGCCGAGATTATTTCCGATATTTGTTGTCTTATTCTGGAGAAATACCTGTAAGATGGGATTTCCTGTTCCTGAACATTTCCAGAATAATTAAAAATGTAGGTGCCCATTATTCCGTGTTTTTCGGATTCTGGGCATTCGCAGATGTTTTCCTGTTATATTATGCTGTAAGAAAGTATAAGTTTATATATCCGTATATTGCATTCTTTTTAATATTCGGTTCTTTTTATTTACCAATGATGAACACAATGCGGCAAGAGGTTGCTGCCGGTGTCTTCTTGCTCTCAATATATTATGTTGATAAGAAAAAGATAGTTGGCTTTATTATCTGTTGTATAATAGCGGTCATGCTTCATAAACTTTCAATGATTTTGTTTATTGCATACCCCTTGTTGCGTGTTGGTAAAAATTGGTTTGATAAGGTATCAGTACAACTTCTTCTCTATGCATTTGCCATTTTCATCCACTACAATGGTGATCTTTTGATTCGCTGGATAGAAACACCATTTGAATTTTTAACAGGTACCATGGATTATGAACAATACGAATACGAAACGCTTTTGGAAGCAGAATGGGACAGTCGTAACCGTTTTGGCAATAATACAGGATTGGGCATTATATCCCAGATGTTGAAAACTGTTCCAATTATCATCTTTAGCAAGCAACTAAAAGAGTATTATAAATCTAGCTATTTTAATTTGTTGTATGTATTGTATTTCGCAAGTGCAATCTTTACATTGTTATTTGGAAATTCTATTATATTAAATAGGATCAACTATTTTATGGGAAATTTCCCGATTATTGTTTATTCTTTTTATGTATATTATTGTTTTAATACAGGAATAAGGAAGATGAGGAAATGGGGCTTATTGATTATGCTAATCCAAATACCGCTTTTTATCAATATGTTATCAAATAGTGCCAGCACAGCGCAGTATTCCTTCTATTGGGAGAATGACTTTGAAACCCCAGATGTCTTGATGTTAGGGACTGGCAATGTCTTGATGTTAGGGACAGACGATGGCACGAGTTTCGGGAATAATGGAATGAATGTCACAGGAAACGGTTTAAATGGAACAAATAATGATGTAAATGATTGAAATGGATTCAGTGTTTTTGAGTTATATAGTTCCCTGCTACAATATAGAGGAACAACTCCCTAAGTGTATCGAAAGCTTGGAAAAGCAAAGCGTTGAAGGTCATGGTGTGGAGTTCATTATGGTAAACGACGGTTCTAAAGATGGAACCTTAAGGATTATCAGACAATTTTCTGAGAGGGACAGTAGGGTGGTCGTGCTTGACCAAGAGAACCAAGGCGTTTGTGCCGCACGGAATAATGCACTCGCTATTGCTAAGGGGGAATATGTGTTCTTCCTTGATGGAGATGATTTTTTGACCGATGACGCAAGTCAAAAGATGTATGAGGCATGTAAAGACAACATGCCGGACATTCTTTTGATGAACAATTATAGAATCTCAGAAGGTCATCCTGAGTCAAAGAGATTATGGATTGACCAAGCAAAGTTTATCAAGGCAGGAATATATAGTAAGGATGATTATCTCGCAAAATCGAAAATAATACCGGTCTCATTCAAGTTATATAAACTGGATTTACTTAAATCAAATGGAATAGTATTTGATAAGCAGTTAAGAGTGGGTGAGGTTTATACTTTTTTTATCCATTGTTTAGTGTTAGCAGATACAATTGGAGTTTCACACATTCCAGTGATGTATTATCTAAAACGGGCAGGAGAAAGTGCTACGACAAGTGTCAATTACAAACGTGACATATCGATACTTGACACATTACATATTCTTTTGGATTATGTGGACAAGTATGAACCCAAACTAAAAAGTAAGCGGTCTTTCCTTTTGCCTCTTTTTTTTATGGTAACAGCATTTTATTTAATAAAATATGTAGGCCGTATAAAGTACAATAGTGAAGTTGGGAAATTGATGAATATTGTCAAACAAGATGATGAGTACAGAAAATTGTTGGTGTATTTTACAGGAATTGGTGCTTCAAAAGACAAATACACCCTACTTGCATTTGCCATAAGATACCTGCCAACAAGAGTGGCATATAACATCATCAGTAGTTATTATAAATTTGCAACTCGAGATAGAGAAGAATAACGATGAAAGATATGAAGAATTTGATTATTATCGGAGCTGGCGGCATGGGTCGCACGGTTTATAGCAATGCACTGGAGAGCGTAGGCTACGGGGAGAAGTTCGTAGTCAAAGGATTTATTGATGATAACCTTAAAGCATTGGACGGATTCTCGAACTATCCTCCAGTAATAGATACCATCCGTGACTATCTGCCACAAGAAAACGATGTTTTTGTCTCGTCCATCGGTGGAGTTTCTCGGCGTGTATGTATGGAGGAAATCATCCGTAGGGGTGGAGAGTTTATAGAACTGATTCACCAAACAGCACGCCTGTTAACGAATGTAAAACTGGGCAAGGGTAACTTTATTGGAGCCTACACAACGATTGGCAATGATGTAGTGATTGGTGACTACAATATGATACAGTCATATACCATCATTGGGCATGACGCAAAGATTGGTAACTTTAATCGTATTGATACACATGTGACTTGTGTCGGTGGCATCGTTATTGAAGATGATGTCAACATTCATACTTCAGCTGTTATCAGTCATGGTGTGTTTATAGAGACGGGTGCCCATGTAGGAGCCTTGAGCTTTGTCATAAAAAGAGTGAAGGCAGGAACAACGGTCATGGGCAATCCCGCGAAGAAACTAATGTAAGTGAAAAGTGAAGAGTGAAGAGTGGAAAATTTGCTTCCGCCATTGAAAAGTATAATATTAAATAAATATGGAAATAAAAGAGTTTATTGAGCATTTTGCCGAGCAGTTTTATGATACAGAGCTGAGTGAGTTTAAACCAGAGACAGTGTTTCATGATTTGGATGAATACACATCGCTGATAGCCTTAACCATCATTTTGATGATTGATGAGGAGTATGGAGTATCCATAGATGCCAATGAAATGGCAGCAGCTGTTACCATTGAAGATTTGTTTAATACGGTTAAGGCCAAGAAGTAATGGAAGTCTATAATCCGTTTTCTCTCGCAGGGAAAACAATTCTTATAACAGGTGCTGCTGGTGGTATTGGTAGAGCTACAGTTTTTGAATGCGCTAAACTGGGGGCTAATCTTATCCTGACAGACATCAATGAAGAGGGCTTGAAAGCAACCTTTGATTTATTGGAACGACCTGAAGAACACCGCTATGTGGTTGCCAATCTGACCGTTGACGAGCAGTTGGATATGCTTGTCGGAGAAATTGATAAGTTGGATGGTTTTGTCAGCAACGCTGGCGTGACGAAACCAGCCCCTGTGACATTTGTCAACCGCACAGACATGGAGCGTATCATGCAAATCAATGCGATGGCTCCTATGTTCTTGACTCAACGACTTCTGAGGAAAAGGAAGTTTTCGAAGAATGCGTCTATCGTGTTTACGGTCTCTATCGGTGGCGTCTATACCACGGCAATAGGTAATGCCATGTATGGTTCTTCGAAAGGAGCTTTACAGGTATTCATGAAAAATGTCGCCTTGGAGTCTGCTGCTATGGGTATCCGTTGCAACAGTGTGAATCCAGGTATGATTAACACTGGTCTGCTGAAACCAGGAACCTATTCTGAGGAAGACCGTAAGAAGGACATGCAGACTTATCCGATGAAACGCTATGGCGAGCCACGTGAGGTGGCATTAGGTATTGTTTATCTGCTGTCGGATGCATCATCTTTCGTCACTGGTCATTCGTTGATAATTGATGGTGGCAAAACATTGTATTAAGTAGGTAATTCCAATTATGCAGCAAAGAATTCAATATATTGATTTAGCAAAAGGATTTTGCATTATCTTGGTGGTTCTATACCATGTGTTACAACACTTTCGTGTACAATCGGAGTATGTCTATTTTTTATCGACATTTCGAATGCCACTCTATTTTTTCTTGTCAGGTCTTTTCTTCAAAGAATATGAAGGATTCTTAGGATTTTTAATTAGGAAAATAAACAAACTATTCATACCCTTTTGCTTCTTCTATATTACGACATCTTTTCTTTATCCCAATTTTCTGCATTTTTGTGGAGTAACGGTTCCACATACAGAAGCACTAGGCATTCAGGGGCTATGGTCATTTATTCCAATAGAAAAATTGGCCAACGGCCCACTATGGTTCCTTTGGTGTCTTTTCATCGTTAATATAATATTCTATCTGTGTGTTATCATGGTCAAGAAAATATGTGCTTCAAGTGTTTGGCAAGCAACTCTTCTGGCCTTTTTTTGTTTTACCATAGGTATGATTAATTCCTTGTTCATAGCTTCGCATATCAACATTTTGGGCTTTGTTGACTCTGCGATAGCTGCCCTTCCCTTCTTTAGCGTAGGATATATATTCAACAAATTCACAGATGTCTTGCGTCCTAACGCATGGGACAAGTATTTACCAGTTCTCATTATCGTATGTTTCGCGTTGACATTCATTTTCGGTGGAAGATGCAGTTATATGCATAATGTATTCCATATCAATCCAATCGCCCAACACCTTTGCGGTGTAACAGGCACTTTGTTTGTCATCTTTTCTGCGAAGATTATTCACAATCTGCCATTCATTTCATACTGGGGACGCTATTCTATAATGATTTTGGTAAGCCACCAACTGCTTCTACAAATATTATCTCCTTTATTTAGAAAAGCCCATCTACCTATCCTAGTAGCAATTGTTATATTATTATGTGTGGTTATGTTCAGCTATCAGATTCTGATTCCATTAATGAAGAAATACCTGCCTTATGTAACAGCCCAAAAGGACGTGATAAATGTCTCAAGATTTGTGAAGCAATGAGATTCTTGAAGGTATTATCAACCATCGTTTTATTTGCTTTCTGCCTTATGGCAGATGCTGCTCATCCTGTTCTTAACAAGCCAACACTTAAGGTGTTGGATATAGGCAATAGTTATACCAACGATGCTACAGATCTCCTTCCCCTTATTATGGAAGCCAGTGGCTCTGATGTCAGTAACATCTGCCTATATAAGGCCATCAGGAGTAGTGCCTCATTTAAGAGTTGGTATGATGTCTATTGCGACGAAGATACTGCCTATACTTATAGAATAGAAAAAGTGCTTGGTGGACTAAGTGCAAATGTCAGTACTGGAACAGGAGAAAAGGGAAACGGCTCGCTTTTCAGGAAGCTACTAACGGATGAACAATGGGACATCATCATCATTCAACCCGATTACGGGCTATTGTACGGCACAGATCGTGGCTATTTAAATAAATTGCTTTCTGTCATCAATGAGCATCAACTAAATGTTGTAATAGGTTTTTATATTATACATAGTCTATGGGATCATCACGCAAGGAATAAGGAATGTTCGTCCTTTGAGAGATGGAAACTTATTTGCTCATCTGTGAAGGAACTTCAAGAGGACTATGGGATTGATTTCATTATCCCATACGGGACTGCCATTGAAAACCTACGTTCAAGTTCTCTAAATAATGAATACGACTTGACCCGTGATGGTACCCATCTCGCATACGGATTGGGGCGATATGCTGCCGCCTGCTGTTATTATGAATCTCTGATAGCACCACGTAGGGGCATTTCCGTACTGGGCAATGCAGCCAGATATGATGCAAGCCAGGCACCAAGTAGCCAATATCCTTCAATCAGCGTGACAGACGAGAATGCACTTGTTGCCCAGAAAGCTGCAGTTTTAGCCACAGAGCACATATACGAATGCATCAATCCTGATTCAATATCTTCAGTTGATTCATTAAAAGAAAGCGAATTCGGTATTTCACCTAATATTTACAACCTCTTGGGACAAAAACAATATAAGGACGAGAGAAATCTTCGTGGAGTACATATCAAAAACGGCAGAAAAGAATTATATGGAAAGACTTCTATTAAATAAGGTTTGCATCATCACTGGTGCTGCACAAGGTATCGGTAAGGGTATTGCCGAGCGTTTTGCTGCTGATGGTGCTATAGTCTATGCCTGCGATTTGCGTGAGGGCTGTATGGATGAATGGGCAAAGGAATGTTCTGAGCGAAATAGTACCCGCGTTATTCCAATGTGTTTTGATGTATCGGATGCTACGGCTGTGAAGAACGCCTTTATGAGCATTTTCAAAGCAGAGAAGCGGATTGACGCATTGGTGAATAACGCTGGTGTGGTGTTTAACAAGAAGATAGGCATGATAGTCAGGCAAGAAACAGAATTGATGTTCCGAATCAATGTGATAGCTGTCATCGAGATGGTACAGCTCTGCTCACGCTTGATGGCTCGCAATGGAGGTGGATCCATCGTGAACATTGCTTCTGTAACAGCGGTGCTTGGCTCTCCAGGTCAGTCAGCCTACTCAGCTACGAAGGGTGCTATCATCTCGTTTACCAAGTCGGCTGCCAAGGAACTGGCACCGCAAGGCATTCGCGTAAATGCGGTGGCTCCGGGCATCGTGAAGACTGAGCGATTTGCGGAACTCTATGAAAGCGATGGAGCAAAGATAGACCAGCGTATCTCACGGATAGGATTGGGACGTTTGGGTACGCCGGAAGACGTGGCTAATGCTTGTGCGTTTCTGGCTTCAGACAGGGCCAGCTATATCTCAGGCGAGATACTGGGTGTGAACGGCTGCGCTTCAATATAAGTGAAGAGTGAAGAGTGAAGAGTGAAGAATGAAGAGTGAAGAATGAAGAGTGAAGAAGGTTTAGCTCGGCTGCCCGAAGGGGAAAGCCAATTTGCTACCGCTGGTGTAATGATATGATTTTGAATTTAAACAAGTGGCAGAGGGGAGCTGTTGCGGCAATTGATGCGCAGGGTAATCAACTGACGTATGGTGAGTTGAGGGACTTTGCGGAGAGAGCTGGGCAACTGATGCCTGCACGTTCGTTGTTTTTCCTATTAATTGAGAATAATGTGGGAGGTATTGCCTGGACAATAGGGAATATCTGTGCAGGGAATGTGCCGCTGATTCTGAATGCTCATCTGGATGATGGACTGTATAAGAGCCTGTATGAGCTCTATCAGCCTCCATTTGTCTGTGTGCCAGACAGTATGGCGGAGAAGTATTCATACGAGACCGTCACGAGTTCTTACGGATATACGTTGATGAGAACTGGTCAGGAGGCCTGTCCGATGAATGACGAACTGTCACACTTGTTGCCAACATCTGGCAGTACAGGCAGTCCGAAGTTGGTGCGCCACAAGTATGAAAACATCGAGGCGGCAGCCCTGAATATTTCTACGTTCTTTGAATTGACAGCGGAAGACCGCCCTTTGATGGTGCTGCCTTTATATTATACCATGGGGCTCTCGATAGTGTTCAGTCACTTCTATGTAGGGGCTACGGTCTTGATTACCAATCAGAGCATGACTGATCGCGGCTTTTGGCAATTCATCAAGAATGAACGTGCCACAAGCTTTACGGGAGTTCCCTATAGCTTTGAGATATTGAACCTGATGCGCTTCTTCCGTATGGATTTGCCTAACCTGAAATTGTTGACGCAGGGTGGGGGACGTATGCCGAAGGAACTGAATTTGAGGTTTGCAGAGTATTGTCGTGACAACGATAAGAAGTGGATAGCCACCTACGGACAGTCTGAATGTACGGCTCGTATGGCTTGGTTGCCTCATAAATGGGCTGTCGAGAAAGTGGGTAGTATTGGCATTGCAGTACCCAATGCGGAACTCTCATTGATAGACATGGAGGGAAATCCTATCACCACACCGAATACAGAAGGCGAGATGTGCTATCGGGGCAAAAATGTGACGATGGGCTATGCTCGCAGTCGCGAAGACCTGCTATTAGATGATGAACGTAACGGTTTTATCCGCACAGGCGACCTAGCCTATTTTGACGAGGATGGCTGCTACTATATCGTAGGTCGCATGGGACGTTTCCTCAAACTATTCGGTATGCGTGTCGGATTGGACGAGTGTGAACGCATTATAAAAGGGAAGTATCCAAATTTGAAATGTGCATGTGTCGGGACTGATGAGAAGATGTTGGTGTATCTGACAGATGAGACATATAAGGAACAGGTGAAAGAGGAATTGGTGAGTCGCCTGAAACTCGTTGCAACATCCTTTCAAGTAAGGATTGTCAACGAGATTCCCAAAAACGAGGCAGGAAAGACACTCTATGCAAAACTTAAGAATAAATAGAACCACGGATTACACGGATTTGACGGATTATTAATTTCAGTAGTCATCCGTACCATCTGTAGTCGAAAAAAATAAAGTAAAAATATGAAGAATTTAGAAAAGTACAACAACGCATTCGTGCAAGTGTTTGGTGCAAAAGTTGAAGATCTGAACGATAGCTATGGTAAAGAAACTGTGGAGGAATGGGACTCTGTACATCAGTTAGGTCTGATAGCTGAATTGGAGGAAGCATTCGACATCATGTTCGATCCAGAGGATATCATGGATATGACCTCCTACGCCAAAGGCAAAGACCTCCTCGCTAAGTACGACGTAGCCCTCTAAATTTAATGTTTAATCTTTAATGTTTAATCTTTATTGTTTAATCTTTAATGTTTAATGTCTTAGATGGCCCGGTGGAAAATTAAAAATGTGAATATTGCCGGCGTGGCGATGGCTGTGCCGGAGCATACTGTAAAAACGACAGAGATAGATCTGTTTACGCAGGAAGAGGCAGATATCTTTGACAAGACAGTTGGTATCAAAAGTCGCCATATCGCCCCTGACACGATGTGTGCCTCAGATATGTGTCAGGCGGCAGGCGAGAAACTGTTAGAAGAGTTAGGTTGGGAAAAGGAAAGCATCAATGCTCTTGTCTTTGAGTCAGTGACAGGCGATTACCGCACACCGCCTACCTCTTGTTTGTTACAGGATAGGATGGGCTTGAGTGAGGATTGCTTCTGTGTGGATATTCCGATGGGATGCTGCGGTTGTATGTATGCCATTACAGTGGCAGGTAATCTGTTGACGACAGGTCAAATCAAGCGTGCTCTTGTCCTTGTAGGCGACACAGCCTTACGTATGGGCTCGATGAAGGACAAGAGTCGTGTGCCTTTGTTTGGTGATGGCGGTACAGCATTGGCATTGGAGTTTGACGAAAGTGCCAACGACATCATTATTGATTTCCATACTTATGGTAAGGGTTCCGATGCGCTGATGACACCTCATGGCGGTTTCCGTCATCCTGTGACACCAGAGTCTTTTGAGTATGAGGACTTTGGCAACGGTATTGTTCGTGCGCCGATTCATACAATGATCAACGGCATCAATGTCTTGACGTTTGCCATCAGCAAGCCACCGAAATCCGTTGAGCAATTCCTTGCTGATTACCATTTAGACCGTAATACAGACATTGACTATTTCCTGATTCATCAAGCCAACAAGATGATTGTAGACCGAGTAGTTAAGAAGTTGAAGCTTCCCTTGGAAAAGTGTCCGAATAATCTGGAAGAGTTCGGAAATCTTGGTGGAGCCAGCATTCCGTCGTTGATGGTGACACGTATAGCTGACAAGTTGCGCAAAGAGCCTACCACGATTCTCGGTTCATCCTTTGGCCTTGGCCTTAGCTGGGGAACCATGTTGCTGAAGACGAAACCGATGGTAGTGCCAGAGTTATTGATTATTTAGCAGTGTAAGATAAGGTTGAAATCAAATAGAATATACTTATTTGCTACATTTCTTTGTTTCATAGTTACTGTAACCTATTGCAATTGGGAGTATGAGGTAATTGCCGTCCACCCCTTTTATGGGGATGATAATTATGAACTGAAAGTCATGACTTGGAACGTGCATTGTCCTAATGGCACTGACAACGAGAGGCAGCGAGGTATAGCAGAACTGATATTAAAGGAAGATGCAGATTTCGTTCTGTTGAACGAGTATCAGCAGGACAGTTGTCGGATGACGGATTCAATTCTTAAAATGAGATATCCGTTTACAGAGGAATGTCGAAGTCACAGAAGAAGCGGCGATATTTTTTACAGTAAACGAGAGATGACAAACTCCGGGTACGTAGGAAAGACTGAAAAGGGAAAGAGAAAGATAATTAGAACTATAAAAGCCACCATAGCGATAGGTTGTGACTCTGTGCAGATATTTGGTCTTCACCTTGCAAGCAATCATTATGATGGTAGCACCTTAGAAGAGGAATTGCTAAATGATACTACTTCATACGACAAATACAAGGATGCACAAGAGTTGCGTTGTTCCCATGCGCATTGGACTAAAGAGGCTGCATTGAGATCGAGACATCCTGTTATCCTTATGGGAGACATGAATGACTTCAACTGTTCTGCTCCGTTAGATTCTTTTACTATCAATGGTTTCAGGGATTCTTGGTGGGAAGGCGGCAATGGCTATGGGCATACTTTCCATGCGGGATGGATGCGATTGAGAATTGATCATATACTTCATTCAGAAAAATTGGAATTGAAAAGTATAAAAGTGATAGATACAGATCTGAGTGACCATAATCCTGTGGTAGCAGGATTTAGTACAAAAAAGGAATGATGAAAAAGCTTAGTACAACATATAAAATATTACGTAAACTCGGATTGAACTACCCTGAAGAAGAGTATGGGCAGGTATCGCTTTGGCAGGTATTTAAGCGTGTTTACAAAACGTATAGAGATAGTTTTCTGCTGAAATTCATGATGAATTCGTGGCTGCTCAATCCAATAGCTCCGAGAAAGGTGCGACCTTGGGTGTTGAGGAAAATAGGTTGTCATGTGGGAAAGGATGTTTTTATTGGTTCGCAAGTTTGGGTCGATTCTGGCCATGCTGATTTGATTTATATAGGCGACCACACCCATATTACAGCACGTACAGTGTTGCTTTGCCATAAGAAAGACCTGAAGGCATATTATAAATATGACGACTATGCTAAACTTCCTTATATGAAAGGTGAAATACATATAGGCAAAGGATGTTCAACAGGAACCGGGACTATGATCATGCCAGGCGTTACCATTGGTGACGGGGCGATTATCGGAGCCTACTCGTTGGTAACAAAGGATATTCCAGCCTGGACGATAGCAACGGGGCGGCCTGCCAAAGTAGTGAAAGAAATACCGGAACATAATTCTATCTTATAGCTGTGAATCGTTTTAGAAGACTCTTTTTCTCGCTTCTGTCATTGATGCTTGTCCTTCATCCAAAGGGGCCAAGCAAGAGAGCACGGATGTTTGACAAATATCATGTGTATGGCTGCGTCGGGAAACGATGCATACTGCAAGGATGGCGAGTGCCATTATATTCTAATCTCATATTCATTCACAACAATGTGTACGTGGCGCCAAGCGCCAAGTTTGTGGCACATGATGGCATTCATCGGCTGTTGAATAATAAATATCAAACGGGAGAATTTGTAGAGAAAGTGGGTTGTATTGAGATAATGGACAACGTGTTCATCTCTTCAAACGTGACAATCCTGTATAACACACGCATTGGCAGCAACGTCATCATTGGGGCAAATAGTGTAGTTAACAAAGACTTACCGGGCAATGCAGTATATGCCGGTACACCAGCTCGTCGCATCTGTGGTTTCGACGAGTATGTGGAAAAACGCAGAAAATATTCTGAAGATTTTCGTAGTAAGTTCGGTATCAAGCAAGTACATGGGGTTGACAAGCTCCTGGCTACCAGATTGAGAGAAGATTTTATTAAACAAAGAGAGAATGAACATACTGACGTTTGACATAGAAGAATGGTATTTAGAGAAGATACTGCATGACGGCAGGGCTTTCAGATACCGGCAGTTTGATGAGACTCTTGCAAAGGTCTTAGATGAACTTGATAGATTAAATATCAAGGCAACATGTTTCTGTTTAGGGAAAATGGCAACGGACTTCCCTCAAGTGGTTCGTGAGATTGCGAGGCGCGGACATGAGGTGGGATGTCACTCGAATGAGCATATCTGGCTGAACAAAATGACAGAGGAACAGTTGCGGCGGGACACCTCCGATTCCATCAAGGCACTGGAGGATGTGTCGGGTCAGAAAGTGGTGAGCTTTCGGGCTCCTGCATTTTCTATCACCCTGCAGAACAAGTGGGCTATCAATGTGCTGGCAGACTGTGGAATCAAGAATGACGCATCTATCTTCCCGACGAGTAGAGAATTCGGAGGTTATAAGGGATTTCCGCAGGATACGCCTTGCATCATCAGCCACCAAGGGGCTACATTGAAGGAGTATCCAATCAGTCTGGCATCATTTTTCGGTAAGACAATGGCCTATTCGGGTGGAGGCTTCTTCAGGCTGCTGCCTTATTGGATAGTGTCGAAGACCATGAAGCAGCGCGACTACAACATCTGCTATTTCCACCTAAACGACCTAATACATCACAGGTTTGAGTTCAAGAGCAAGGCTGAATATGAAAAGAATTTCATGGAACCGGGTACGCTCAAGAACCGAGTTGTCCGCTACGTGAAGATGAATATAGGAAAAGGTGACGCATACGGTAAGCTACAGAGATTGCTCTCTGAGTATGAGTTCATGAATGTTCAGGAGGCAGATAAGATGATTGAGTGGAATAAGATAAATACGATATCATTATAATAAGATGTATAAGCATTTCTTCAAACGGTTTTTTGATTTCTGGATTTCGTTCATAGCCTTAGTCTGCATATCGCCTATCTTGTTTGTTGTAACAATATGGCTGCATTTTGCCAATAAAAAGGGATGCCTCACCCCCACCCCCTCTCCAATGGGCGAGGGGGGTAATATCCTCCAGCGTTGGCTGGCTCCCGCTTTGTTCTTTCAGGAGCGACCTGGAAAGGATGGAAAGATTTTCAAGGTCATCAAGTTCAAAACGATGACAGACGAACGGGATGCAGAGGGAAAACTTCTGCCAGATGCACAGCGACTGACGAAAGTTGGTAAGTTTGTCCGCTCTACTTCCATTGACGAACTACCACAGCTGATTAATGTACTGAAGGGTGATATGGCTCTGATTGGCCCACGACCGCTATTAGTGAAATATCTGCCGCTCTATTCAAAAGAACAGATGCGACGGCATGAAGTGAGACCGGGTATCTCAGGGTGGGCGCAATGTCATGGACGAAACGCCATCTCATGGACGGAGAAGTTCAAATTGGACGTATGGTATGTAGACCACTGTACGTTGTGGACGGACTTGAAGGTGATTTGTATAACAGTGATGAAGGTGCTGAAACGTGCAGACATTTCTGAGGAAGGCCAGGCAACGATAGAGGCATTTAATGGGCATAATTGATTAGATATAAGAAAACAATATAAAAGAAATGGTAAAGAAGATTTACCTTTGCCTTGCTCACATGAGTGAAGCGGGCGAAGAATTAAAGTACATCAAGGAGGCATTCGACACGAACTGGGTGGTGCCACTGGGACCTAATGTGGATGCGTTCGAGAAGGAGCTTGAAAAATACAGCCTCACCCCCGGCCCCTCTCGCAAGGGAGAGGGGAGTGATTACCTGAGCAACAAGAGAGTAGTAGCTTTGGCATCGGGAACATCTGCCATCCATTTGGCATTGTTGGCTCTTGGTGTGGGGCCTGGCGATGAGGTGGTGACACAGAGTTTTACCTTCTGTGCATCTGCCAACCCCATCGTCTATTTGGGAGCGACACCTGTGTTCGTGGACTCTGAGGCTGATACCTGGAACATGGATCCAGCTTTGCTTGAACAGGCGATAGCTGATCGCATTGCCAAGACTGGACGTAAGCCCAAGGCCATCGTGCCCGTTACACTCTATGGTATGCCTTATAAGATTGACGAGATTATGACTGTGGCTCGTCGCTATGATATTCCTGTAGTGGAGGATGCGGCAGAGGGGCTTGGCTCACGCTACAGAGGACAAATGATGGGAACATTCGGAGAGTATGGTGTGCTGAGTTTCAACGGCAACAAGATGATTACTACCAGTGGTGGCGGTGCACTTATCTGTCCGTCTGCAGAGGCTCGCGAACGTGTGCTGTGGTATGCCACTCAGGCTCGTGAGGCCTATCCATATTATCAGCATGAGGCTATAGGCTATAATTACCGTCTTTCGAATGTTTGTGCTGGTATAGGTCGTGGCCAGATGACTGTGCTTGATGACCATATCGCCCACCACCGTCATGTAGCGAAGCTATATCAGGAGGCATTTGCTGATGTTGAGGGTATAGAATTCCATAGTGAGATGGAGGGTATGGAGAGCAACTACTGGCTCTCTACCATCCTACTTGATGAAGGTCTGAAGGTTAAGGGCGAAGAGATCGCCTATACCAAGCCCATACAGGGAGCCGTGGGCGGTGCTGCCGGTGTGGTACATGGTGGAGATGGTATCCATACTGACTGCGAACCGAATCGTAATGTAGAAGCTATGAGGCTCGCACTAAGCTTAGAAGGCATAGAGAGCCGTCCGCTTTGGAAACCCATGCACAAGCAACCTGTGTTCCAGACATCGGTCAAGAGTGTGGCATACGTCAACGGTGTGTCGGAAGCGTTGTTCCGTTGTGGTTTGTGTCTGCCCAGTGGCCCGATGGTGAGTGATACTGACGTGGAACGCATCGTAGAGACTATTAAGGATTGCCTATAGGGATATATCCAAATGAATGGCCGCCGGCATACCTTCACTGAGAGGTGTACCGGCGGCTTTTTCTATGCGTGACCTATACGCCTAAAATTACTTCCTACGTATTTCTTTACCGAAAAGATGCTTAAGAATGTGATACTAAAATTTTTATCACAAAGAGTTTTCAATTTTACTATTTAACGTCACTTTGAGGGTTATTATTCTTATTTTCAGGAAGATAGCCTATGACGATGTACTCAAATTAACGTCACTCTAACATCACTTCTATACTGTTTTGCCCCCTCGTCGCCCTTTCTTCACCCTCTGGTTTAACTTAGTTCCCACGAGTTCCCACGGCGGGAACTGACAGTTTCTGGCCGGGAACTGACAGTTTCCATAGCGGGAACTGACAGTTTCCATGGCAGATGTTATTCGGAAACTGCCTTTATTTACAGGTGTTTCAAGCTGTTTTGGCTCATAAAATGCCATGTTTTTGACTCGAAAATGACGAAAAGTGACGTTATAGTGATGTTATTTTGAGTACATCGTCATAGGCTATCTTATTTATTTACAGATTGATAGCAACGAAAGTGACGTTAATCAGTACTTTTCAACATTTTTTTTCAATTAGCTTGAAGGCGATGCACAATAATTTTGCAGTTCACCTCTCCATCTGGCGACAGACTTGCCACTACAGACGTGATTATGCATGGGTCATGCCCAGTTTCCCCTTACCCCGTCAAGCATTACAGGGGCTTTATGCTGTCGTTAACCCGCGAATTCGGTATCTTACCCGTCAGTGAAAGCAAAAGGGTTCTGATATGATTTGTTGTCTGTGTAGATATTCAGTTGATAGTGCCTTGCCGTTCTTATTCACTTGGCAGGCACGCTGGTGCGCTCGGCTCTGCCGCTTGCCACAGCAAGAACTTTTCGTTGCTCAGGTACTTATAAAGAAAGTTAAACTAAAGTGCTGCGGAATTTAGGTTATGAAAAAAAATATATTATTTACAGGTATATGTATTATCTTTGGAGTTGATCACTTTAATAGTTGATAAAGATGTAGGTGTAAATGATAATGATAACGAGTATCAGCAATAAAACAACGATACAGAAGGGAATGAATGACACGATCAGTCGCCAGATGGTGCTCCAGTAGCTATAGCCGGAAAACTGCTTGATGGGGATGATGACCAGCGGTACACCCAGTGCGTAGAATATGTAGTCGCCCGTATCGCTGGGTATCAGCATTGTGATGAATGTGCTGTAGATAAGGAGCATATTGGTGATATAAACCATTGCCACGAAGCACTCCGAGAAGCGTAAGTCAGGTATGTCCGGACTTTTGCGGAACTGCAGGAAGAGCGGTATTGAGAAGAGCAGCAGACATGCGAGACTCACCAGCGAAATATTCTTATTGACCCACTGATAGGCTTTTAGATAGAGTTCTCCTGAGTCAATTTGACGGAAAAGTTCCTTTTTCTTGTTTTGCTTTTCTATTTCCGCTTTAGTGAGTTTTTTCTTTGTATGGTCGATCTTTTTTTCATCTTTTTTCACTTCTTCGGGCGTTAACAATTCCGTCTCGTTCTGCTTGATGAGATTCACGCCCTGGATGTTCAGGCCTGAATCCACCAGGAATGCCAAAGTGCAGAGCAGGAAGAGCATCTTGAACGGAGGGAAATAAGCCATCTGCATGCCTCTGAGGTAGTCGCGGATCATGTAGCCAGGTCGTAGTATCAGGTCGCGAAGTGAACGGAACATACCGCGGTTGCCTACACCCCATACATCGAGAAACAGCAGTAATGCCTTCTTGAAGGAATAACGGCCTATTTGAGCCGATTGTCCGCAACGGGGGCAGTAGTTACCCTCGAAATGCGTGCCACAAGTAGCGCATTCGTGCATTTCCTCAGAAAGTGGAGCTACCTCATGAGGCTGGTGCTGCCATTTCTTGAATTGTCTATATTTCTCCTTCTGTTTAATCATTTACGTCTGCAAAGTTAACCTAAATTCCGCAGCACTTTAATTTAACTTTCTTTATAAGTACCTGAGCAACAAAAAGTTCTTGCTGGGGCAAGCGGCAAAGCCGAGCGGCTCAGGATTTGGCCATGTCAGATTTTTCACTTACCTTAGTGCTGCAAATCAAGACAAGCAAAATCATCAATGACATGGCAAAGGTACAACAAAAATCTGAGAAAATCAGAGCTCACATGGGGACAGTCCCCCTGAGCTCATTGGCTTTGCCCTCGTCCGGCGCGACTCGGCCAATCATGCAAGCATGTTGGCGCTCGCTGCTTCGCCCGTTCTCGCAGCCTTTCGGGTGCAAAGGTACATCTTTTTTCCGATACCGCGCACGATTTCCCCTAAAAATAATATCCGTTTGTCTCAGTAAGTTAAAGATCGCGTTGTGGCCGCCGGGGGAGATTCCCGAGCAAGCTCGCCTACCCGTAGCCTTTCGCACCCCCGACAGCCTGTGGTTGTGGGTGGCTTACTCGTCCCAGTCGTCGAAGCCATCGAAGCTGCGGGAGCGGGCATCGCCGTTGCCGGAGCCGATGTTTTCATTGAGGCCGGCGTTGTTGCTTAATCCTCTTACACTGCCGGACAGCAAATGTGTCCTGTGTTGCAGTTGCACCACCTTCACAGTGGGTTTCATATATTCCTTTTTCATATTGCTTACATTAATATTATATGAATAATTCGTGGGCAATTAATGGTAATTCGTGTTTTACATAAATACACATTCTTTTTTCTTGAACATATAATTATCACGAATTGACCATTAATTTTCCATTAAT
>Ga0256405_10004366_pt1 | contig 26615 bp, 14 predicted proteins | sample RumenRJG_02DNA_FD_189096 | JGI IMG/M metagenome (GOLD analysis project Ga0256405, IMG submission 189096) | Bovine rumen microbial communities from Lethbridge, Alberta, Canada - RJG_02 | ecosystem: Host-associated > Mammals > Digestive system > Stomach > Rumen | place: Canada: Alberta... | reverse complement strand
TGGCTGGCGGCAAGTGGGATGGTATGATGCTCGACAACCATATCGGCTATACCAAATGGTCGATACCTGATAAGAACTACCATCCGATGACACTTGGCTATAAGGTTCATCACGACCTGAATGCCTCGAAGGATACAAAGGAATACTCGATTGCTGCCTGTGACTATACTCAGAAAAGCGATGGGTGGCTGTTCCTGCCTGATTTGGGGCGTGGCAAGGGCTGCATGGGTGCCAAGGATGTGATGAAGGAATATAAGGAGGGCGATGGCCCTGTGCTGAAATACGAGGTGGAACTGACTGACGAAGGGCATGTGGCCATCGGCATTCTGCCCACACAGGATATTCTGCCTGCCCGTGGACTGCGCCTTGGTGTGCAGATCGACGGCCTGCCCATGCAGGTGATTGATGCCCGTCGTGGACTGGTAGATACCTTTATGGAATATACGCCACAGAATCTGGCGGTATCGAAAGTCTTGAAGCCCCTACCGCCGCGTAGCCATCTCTCTTTGAGCGGCTATGTGGATGGCCGGCAGCTGCAGCGCCGTGATGAGGTCTTTGATAACATCCGGTGGCTTGATGCCAGCTTCCAAACAACTCCCGGCAAGCATACGCTGAAGCTCATCATGATAGACCCCGAGGTTGTCATAGAGCAGATTGTCGTCAATCCCGATAACAGTCGCTACAGTTACTTTGGAGCACCAGAAAGAAAAAACATTAGATAAATGAAAATGAAAAGAGCCATTGTCATCATAACGTCGCTATTGGCCTTGCAGGCATACGGCCAGCCTCATGACTGGGAGAATCCTGCCGTGCTGGGCATCCATAAACTGCCTTACCACGCAACCCTACAACTGCCGTCGCGCGAGAAGGAATGTAAGGAGATTGTAAGTCTCGACGGGCAATGGCTCTTTCATTGGAGTCCGACGCCAGAATCACGTCCTGCAGACTTCTATCGAGAGGATTATGACGTGAGCCAGTGGGGGAAGATCACAGTGCCTGGCAATTGGCAGACACAAGGCTACGGCACCCCCATCTATACCAATATCGAATACCCCTTCGTGCGTAATCGCCCCAGTGTCACCACAGAGCCGCCCAAGGACTGGACGGCTTATGAGAACCGCAATCCGGTAGGCTCGTATGTGACGTTTGTGGATGTGACGGAAGAGATGCTCCGGCAGCATCTGATCCTCCACTTCGGAGGTGTCCACTCGGCGATGTATCTTTGGATCAACGGACGGCAGGTAGGCTACAGCCAGAACTCGATGACACCCGCTGAGTTTGATGTAACGAAGTACATGCGTGTAGGGAAAAACAGACTCGCCGTGGAAGTGTATCGTTGGAGCGACGGCAGCTATCTGGAGGATCAGGATATGTGGCGCCTCTCGGGCATCTACCGCCCTGTACAACTATGGGTGAGGCCATTGGTGCATATCAGCGACTATCAGGTGACGGCTGTGCCCAATGGCGATTACTCACAGGCTGACGTGAAAGCCGACATCAGTCTTTGTAATGTTGGCAATAAGGCCGTCAATGGTCTGCAAGCCGTGTTGAAGATCAACCGTCACAATATCAAGACCGCCGTCAAGTCCCTGTCTGTTGGCGATACGACGACAATCTGCTTGCATGAGATCATCGACAAACCCCAGCTATGGTCTGCCGAGAAGCCTTGTCTCTATCCTTTCAGTGTGGAACTGCTCGACGAGAAAGGCACCGTCATCGAGCATTTCGACTACCACCTTGGTGTGAAGAAGGTGGAGGTCGTCGGCGAGGTCTTCAAGATCAACGGCAAGAACGTGAAGCTGCGTGGTGTGAATCGTCATGACCATCATCCACAGACAGGCCGCTATGTCGATGATGCCACCTACGAGGAGGATATCCGCCTGATGAAGCAGGCCAACATCAACTTCCTGCGCACCTCCCACTATCCTGACCGCGAATACCTCTATGAGCTTTGCGACCGTTGGGGCATCTATGTGATGGATGAGGCCAACCATGAGACGCATGGCTATGGCTATGCCAACGAGGAGATGGGCGAGGATCTCGCCTGGCAGCAGGCCCATGTGGATCGTGCCGAGTCGCTCGTGAAGCGCGATTTCAATCATCCTTGCGTCATCCTTTGGAGTCTTGGCAACGAGGGTGGGGTAGGTTCTAACATCGAGGCGATGTACAATAAGGTAAAGGCGCTCGACATCACCCGCCCGCCATTCTACGACAGCGACCGTCGTTACAGTTGCATCTGGGATGACAGCTATCTCTATCCCGATGTCTTGAAGAAGAATGCCCAGGCAGTGACCGACAAGCCCTTCATGATGCGCGAGTATGCCCATGCCATGGGCAACTCCTGTGGCAATCTGCAGGAGTATTGGGATGTGATCTATGCCGACTCCAGCATTGTCGGTGCTGCCATCTGGGATTGGGTGGATCAGGGACTTCTTAAAGATGGCTATTATGCCTATGGTGGTGATTTTGGCGACAAACCCAACGACGGGCCGTTCTGTATCAATGGTCTGATAGACCCCGATCGCAAGCCCCATCCGCATTATTACGAGGTGCAGTATGTCTATCAGCCGTTGCAATTCCTGCAAGAGGGTGATTCCCTCATCCGCATCGTCAATCGCGATTTCTTCACCCAGATCGACGAATACGAGTATTACTGCGAGGTCTACCATAACGGCGAACTGGTTTCAGGCGAATTGGCCAGAGTGAAAGATGGCCGTTTCGAGATTCCCTATCCTTACTTCCCCTACGACGATCCTGAACTCATCTTGAATGTCTACGCCCGCCTCAAGGAGGCGAAGCCTTGGGCACCAGAAGGATTCGTAATTGCCAGAGAGCAGTTTGTCTTGAAGCCCCATGAGTTCTGGTCTGCCCTCGGTGGTGAGGATGCGAAAGCCGTGAAGAGCGCAGACAGAGCGGTCTATACCACCGACAATGGCTCTGCCACCATCTCTCCCACAGGCGCCCTTGTCTCTTGGGTGGCTGATGGTCAGGAGATGCTTCAGAGTCCCCTGGAACCCTATTTCTGGAAACCGGAGAACGACAACCAGCACGCAGCCCACTTCGCAGAGGTTTCAGCCCTCTGGCAGGATGCTGCCGAGAAGCGCACCGTGAAGGCTGTCCGTATTGAGGGCAATCAGGTAGTGGTGGAAATGTCGCTGGCCATAGGAGCAGAACTGACGCTTACTTACCAGGTGAAGGCCGATGGCCGTATCAAGGTGGACATGGCCTACAAGCCCACAGCCACCGATCTGCCTCTGATGCCCAAGTTCGGCATGCGGATGCGCCTGCCTACCGACTTCACCCAGATACGCTACTATGGCCGTGGCCCCTGGGAGAATTACCCCGATCGTAAAGGTTCTGCCTTGATAGGCATCTACGAAACGTCGCTCAAGGATTACGAAACCGAGTATATCCATCCACAGGACAATGGCAACCGCAGTGATATCCGTTGGTTCGAGATTGGCAAGCTCCATATCGAAGGACTCCAGCCCCTCTGCATCCGAGCCTGGGACTACGGCGAGGAAGACCTTGTCGGCGTGCGTCATCCCCAGGAAATAAAGCGTGGACGCTTTGTCAATCTGAACATCGACCTTAGCGTCCACGGAGTAGGCGGAGCCGACACCTGGGGCAAGCACACATTACCCCAGTACACCATCCCAGCCAATCAGCCCCATCACTATTCCTTTGTCCTCTCCAGCCGTTAACCGCCTCGCCTTGCGCTCCACCCTCGCCGCAAACGCCTCGCCGCAGATGCTCCAGCCATTTGCACAACCGCTTCAGGTTCTCAATCGCCACATGACTCGGAATATTCTTTGCAAGCAAAGCGTCCCCTTGGGCCGAGCGCCCATCCGCCGTCTTCACACTCGTCACCGTCAACTCCCCGAGCTTCATGTGCTCGGAGAGTTTGATACTTTTATTGATTTCTACTTCTGTCAGGACTCTTAAGATTCTCTGTGGCACTGACGCTCTGCGTCGATAAAAATGTCATCGCCAGGATGACGGTTGTCAGGATTCGCTGTCTCATTATAAATTGTGAATTGAGTGTACAAAGATACACTATTTTGGCTAAGTCTATTTTCTTTTGAGCACAAGCATCGTGATATCGTCGCTCTGCTCGGCACCTGCCGCGAAGTCGCTGATACTGGCTCTCACTGCATCGACAATCTGGTGGCTGCTCTTGTCGGCAAGGCTGCTAAGGGTGGTACAGAAGCGCTCCAGCCCGAATGCCTCTTTTGCAAGGTTGGTGGCCTCGGTAACACCGTCGGTGTACATCACCAGTGTGTCTCCGGTTTCCAGTTGCAGTGTATCTTCCTTGAAGCTAGCATTTTCGTAGGCACCGACGATCAGATTCCTAGGCTTCGGGAGTATCTCTGTCGTTCCGTCGGAATGTAGGAGTACTGGTCGGTTATGGCCTGCATTGCAGTAGGCGAGGAGGCCTGTTTTCATGTTATAGACGGCATAGAATACCGTGACGAACATGCAGTCGGCCGAATAGGCCACCAGGGGTAGGTTCGATTCTGTCATGCACTTGCCGGTATCTGTGTATTGCATGCCTTTCGAGCGGATGATGGTGCGGCTGATGGCCATGAAGAGTGCCGCCGGAATTCCCTTGCCGCAGACGTCGGCGATGACGAGGGCCACGCGGTCGTCGTCGATGCGGAAGAAATCATAGAAGTCACCGCCGATGTCCTTCGCAGCCTCCATCGAGGCGTAGATGTCGAGCCTGTTGCTCTCCTCCGGGAAGGGGGGGAATGCCTGCGGCAGGATGTACTGCTGGATATCCCTGGCCGTGGTCAGGTCTTTCTTCAGCGACTCCAGCTGTGTGTGTTCCTGCTGGGTCTCGTGTATGAAGTTGATTCGTTCGATGGCTTTATCGATGGTCAGGCTCAGGTCTTCCATGTCGATGGGCTTGACGGCGAAGTCGAAGGCTCCGTTGTTCATCGCCTGTCGGATGTTTACCATGTCGCCATAGGCACTCACCATGATTACGTGCAATGCGGGGTTGCGCATCTCGTTCACCTTGGCCAGCAGCGTCAGTCCATCCATTTCGGGCATGTTGATGTCGCTGAGGATGATTTCTATATCCGGGTGGTTATACATTACGGAGAGTGCATCTACGCCGTTTTGGGCAAAGAAGAACTCATACTCTCCGTTGCGGATCTTCCGCCTGAAATACTGTCTCATCAGTTGTTCCACAGCTGCCTCGTCATCGACGCATAGGATCTTGATTGCTGCCATAGTTAACTCATTTTTTTTAGGTTCTTTCTGATTGTGAGCACATTCTCGCCGTGGGTGTACTCATATTCTACGGCATCCATCGTCTTGATGACGAAGTAGATGCCCAGTCCGCCTATCCTCCGCATATTGATCGGCAGCGAGATGTCGGGCTTTTCCTTTTCCAGCGGGTTAAATGGTATGCCGCCGTCGCGGAAGCAGAGGGAGATGCTGTCATCGCTGCGTATGATCTCAACGTCGAGATAGTCATTTCCATCGTCAGGATAGGCATAGTCGGCGATATTCACCACCAGCTCCTCTGTTGCCAGATGAATAAATTCCAGATATTTCCCCGTCGAGGCTACCTCCTCTGTCTGGAGGATTGCTCCGATGATGTCGAGCGACTTGCCGCGGATGGGCTGGAAGTGCAGTTTGGTCATAGTCTGCGTCAGTTCTTGATATTCTTTAAGTTCTCCAACCGCCGCTCGGCCTCCTCAGCCTGCCATTTCTTATGGCCCTTCTCAATCTCCTGGATCTTTTCGTTGTAGATCTTGTCGCGCTGCTCCGTCCAGGTTTTCACCTGCTTGTCGCGGGCCTTCTTCAGCTTCTCTATGTCAGCCTCGCTCTCGCCTGTCATCAGCTCGGCCATCTTGGCGTCGGCATTGGCGATGACGTTCTCCATCTTGACCTTCGTGTCGTCATAGACGACTTTCACGCCGTCCTTCAGCACGTCGTAGCGCTCGTCGTTCACCTCGGGCATCGTCAGCAGGATGTAAGGCACCTTATCCGTCCGCTCCTCCCCGTCTTCGTTGATGTAGTCCACTTCCTCGTTGAACATCTCCTGCTTGAATTCGGGGTGGACCTTGAAGATGCCCTGGGCCACGGCGGGGATGTCGCTACTGTAGTTGGCGAACACCTTGAAAGTATAGTCATCGTCCTTGGAAATATGAGCGCACTCCTCAAGTTTCTGCAGTTCGCCCTCGATGTTGACGAGGATGGGTAACAGCGACACAGGCTCAGACTTCACGCACAAGTTCATCAATCGATAGGCCAACTGGGCGTTCAGCGTGCTGAGCGAATCGCTCATCTTGTCGAATTCTCTTATTGCTGCTCTGTTCATAATACTCAATCTTCAATGTTTAATGTTCAATGTTCAATCTTTCGGTGCATCCTCCGTCTTCAGCTTTGCGCTCAGATTGCCACCGCCCGGAGCACCTGGGATGGCGATGCCGTCGCTGATGTTCTGAGACTTGAAGGAATTCTTGGCCTCCAGGTTGTCGAAGACACCCTTCGGGGCCTTCACGTCGCCCTTGATGTCGGCCTTGCCGTTGATAGTGGTGTCGCCGTAGATTTGCGACTTGCTGCCGCCCATCGAGGCGTTGCCGCCGGAGAGCTGCACCACGGCCTTGCCGTCGCCCTGCTGTATCTCCAGGGTCTTGTCGCCGAAAGCACCCAGTTCCTCGCCGACGAGTTGCAGCTTCTTGCTCTTCTCGCTCTTCGTCTTCTGGCCCACGTACATCTTCTCCGCTACGAGGGTCATCGTGCTGCCCGAGGCCAGGCCGCTGTCGGTGAGCTTCTCCTTGTCGACGTCCATCGACTTCACGCTGACCGCCTTCGCATTGATGGCGATGCTTCCCGTGGCCTTGCCCTCGCCGTCGGCAGCGATGATCAGCTGCTTCTCGGCGCGGATGGTGGCCTTGCTGTCCTTGGTCAGCGCCTTCGCTTTCTGCTTGCCGTCCTTCACCTCGTAGTCCATACCCTCGATGCTGACGCTCTTCGACTTGATGGTCACCTCGCCGTCGCCGGTATATTCGCCCTTGGTGAGCTTGCCCTTCTCGTCGCGCTCCACACCCTTCGGGTTGGCGGTCGACACCTCGATGGTCTTGGCACCAAGGGTGATCTTGCCGTCCTTGGTGAGTTCCTTCTCCATCAGGACATCCTTGTCGTTCTTCTTGTAGTCGATGGCCTCTATGCTGACTTCCTTCGACCAAATGTTGATCTTGCCTTCCACGGGCCAATCATTGTCTTTCGGGTTGGCGGTGTTGATATTGATGTCGTGGGCACTCACGTTGAAGTAGCCGTCTTCTACGAGGGCACCCTTGTCGTCGTGCATGCTCATTGACATACGTGGCGTCCTGACCCTGATGCCGGCCTCGCCGTTCGTGTGCAGGTTGCCGTCGCCGTCGGCAGTGGCCACGGTGATGGCCTCCGCCTTTATGCTCATCTGTGCACCGGTAGTCTTCTTCTTAAAGTCGTCGCCCGTTTTGATCTTGTCCTTCTCTGCCTTCAAGGCCTTCTTGCGGCGGTTCACCTCGGCTAGTTCCGACACGGTGTCGATAAAGCCCTGGATGCTCCTCAGTAGCGCAGGCATCAGTTCGTCCATCTCACTGTGAAGGGCATCGATTTCGCTTAGGTTCACGAAGGTTTCGTAGTTGTCAGTCTCGTTCAGTTTATCCTCCTTTTCCGCCAGCTTCACCATCTCACTGATGAACTTGTCTACAGAGGATTTTTGATCCGTCATGCTGCTCTTTAGGTAGCCACTCTGTTTGTCCAGCGCCGTAAGCGTGTCCTCTATCTGCTTCTTGCGATTCTCGGCTGAGACGGCAGCCTCGAAGTCGAGTTGGCTGTCGGCGTGGATGCAGATACCGCCACGACCGGGGTGTGAAGGAATCTGCGAGAACTCATCCGTGGCATCGCTACTGTGGAGCATGATGGAGCAGGCCTGCGAGACGATCTGCGACGTGTTGCTTACTACATTCTCCCGACCGTCGATGCCGGGGTTAACGGCCTTCTGCTCAATGAGCGGAGCACGGGTGATGACACTGCCGCTCTCACCGGCTCCTTCGAGTGCCAGGTGATGGCCCCTGACGATGACTGAACCAGTCTCTTCTTTCAGCGTGCCGCCTTTGTCGACGTTGCCGATGATAATCTCCGGAGCCGAGAGCACGATACGCCTGTCGTCGCGGATGATGTTTCCACTGTCAAGGCGGTTAAAAATCTCTTTCTTGATCTGCTGCACTTCCGCTTTCTGCTGGTGCATCTCCTCTACCCCCTGATCCACGCACTTCTGAAACTTCTCCAGAAGTGTCTTCCAATCTTCGAATATATATGCCATAGTAAATCCTTCAATTCTTCAATCCTTTATAGTTTCCACAATTTTCTCCTTAATTCCCACAGGAATTCTTCGGAAACATTGCCGGGAATCTTCGGCGTCAACTTCTCTATCTTCGACAACTGAGCAGTGTCACCCTCACCGACTATATAGGTCTGGTCGTTCGCACCGAACAGAATGCACCCGTTGTTGTCGTGATTCCAAGAGTGTCGCTCGTCCAAGGCAGACTTAGTCCTTGAAATGAGGCTCATGACATCGAGATCGCCCATCACAGTATCAATGACTCCTGTCATGTCCTCCTTCCATTTATTAAAGTCAGTCTTCTTGCCTGCAATATCGTCCATAGAGTCCAGCCTTAGATTGAACACAAAGTCAAACCAGGCATTGTCGTTCATAATATTGTTTTGCCCTGTTCCATTAACATTTGTCACCGTCGGCACCTTCGCCCGTTTAGATCCAGTCAACTTGTATTCTTGCACCAGTTTTAACGTAAACACTCTTTTTAGGAATTTTACTTCTAGATCACCAATTGGTGTCATTTCTGCAAGCGATTTGATCTCTTTTGACAGCGTATAAATGAAGAGATCTTTGTTTTTGTCCTTACACATGGCATTGAACAACTTTGTACCGGCATCCTTAGGCACTGTTCCAAAGATGTTTACAGCTAATTTCTCCGCCGACTTCTTGTTGATATCCAATTCCAGCAAATTGGTGATGCTCATTCTCAAGGCATTGGCTTTTTTCAAAACAGTTGTGCGTTTATTCTCGCGTTCTTTTATGACATTATCTTTTGTACCATATTTAGATTCTGAATTCTTGGTAGGCGAGTCTTTTTTGATGCCGACAATTGTGTCAACGAACCCGAGATCATCCTCTTTAATCGTAAGATCTTTTGCATTCTCTTTCCATAGCACAGATTTCAGGTCTTCATAGTTCTTACATGGTGCTTTTTCTTGGTCTTCCGAGCAGAATTTCAGAGCTACTATAGCATTTTCATACCCGGTCTTGGCAGTCCGGCACTCCTTATAAAAGGTATTAAATTTTTCCTGTATCTTATCTACGATTTGAGGAATCAGCCCAAACAGGTTCACCAGACCCTGACTCAGCGCCTTGTCCCCCTTCAGTTCCTTGCCTGCCGCTGCGTCGATTATCTTTTGTTTCTTTTCCTTGTCGAAGGCTGATATCGGGTATTCACAGGCGTTCTTGCCTGCCTCCAGTTTCAGGAATCGGCTCGATTTCACCGTGAGTGCACCCTCTATGGGACGCATCACGATCTCCACCACCGACCTGACGATAGAGAGGTCGAGCAGTGTGAACTTCTGGGCCAGTCGGTTGACAATAGCCGCCGAGGCACTCATCAGGACGGTGGCGGCAGAAGTGTCCTTGTATTTCTTGTCCTGATAGAGCTTGTAGCCCACATTCTTTCCCGACACCAGATTCAGATTGTTGCCTGCCTCGATTGTGACGTTCTTTCCGCTGATTTTCACGTCGCCGTTGGGTGCGGAGATAGTGATGCCGGTGAAGGCATTCATCTTCACGTCGCCCCAGGGCGAACTGATGGTGATGTTGCGCTGGTCGCTCGAACCGCTGATCTTGTAGATGCCATAGTAGTCGCCTATCGTGAAGCCGCCTTCAAGATGGGCGCTTTTCCCAGCATTGAATGCAAAATCGGGTATGAAATCGGCGATTGTACTGGCTGCCGGCGACAATGCACCGAAGAGAAAACTGGAGAGCCCGGCTCCCCTGGAACCGTCGGACATCCGAAGATAGTGGCCCTGGTCGGTGTCGATATCCACGTCGATAGTTGTATCGTAACCAGCCTTGTTCTGTATGGCTCCCATTACGTAGGGCCGCTCGATATTGCCGCCGACGAAGCCTACCAGTACTTCGGTACCGTCCACATGCCGGCCCGTAGAAGGATTGCCGTCGCCCTTGGCGGCGAAGACCAGCCAGGGAGACGGCTTGGTGTCTGCGTCTTTTTCCTTCTTTTCGAGTTTTTTTGTTTTTTCGTTTTCCTCCTCCTTGATCTGCCAGTCGAACAGCACCCGCACACGATGCTTTAGCGTGGGGTCATCCTCATCCCAGATGATACCTTTCTGAGGTCCGGAATATCTCACGTGGCCCGAGGGTAGCATGGTTGGATAGTGGAGGCCCTTGCCATCTTTCCGCCCTAAGGCTGTCACTGTGAACTTTATCTGGATGACGTCTTCAATATCACCATTTTCCTTAATTACAGGCTCTTTTACCGGCCTGACAGTGATACCTACGACGATCAGCTGCTCGCCATCGATTGTGATCAGGTCGCCAAGTCTCACATCCGGGCTGGTCGAGTCGAAATCTATCTGCACGATATTCTCGCCGGCAGTCTTCTCTGCTTCGAGAATCGCTTGATACTTGCTGCCATTGTATGGTGAATTAAGCTCGGTAAACTCATTGTAGACCTCCTTTCTCTCTTTTACGTCATCGTACAGAGTAACATTCTGTTTGCCATACTGCGGATTGTCGGTTGTGAACTTGCCAGTGAAGTAGTTCTCATCCTGGTCATCGTTCAACTGCTTTTTGTATGCGACAGCTTCGGCCACGCTGACAGAGTCGTCAACCAAGTTGTTGAAGAGCCAGGTAATCAGATCTTTGTCATTGGCAAGGAACGAGGCGGCCTTCCTCATCAGGTATTTGTCCTCTATGCCGCCGAACTTGCCCAGCTCGCCCTTGACAATGTAAGGCGACTTCTCGACCGGTGTGTTGCTGACCGTCTTGTCATAGACGGCCTGCAGGTCGTAGATGCCGCTCGTATCATCATTCGTGAGAGTGCTGTCTGTATTATAGCTCGGATAGGTAATCTTGAGGTATTTTTCTTTTTTAACGGCTATTTGATTAGCGTTATAGCCGAAACAGAGCTTGCCGTCGCGGTAGTACATGAACTCTCCCCAGCGGTTGGCAGTCCGGGCCAGGAGATCATAGAAGCTCTCATTGTACTGCACGAGGAAGGGGAACATATGCTCATAGGTCTTTTTCTTCTGATCTACCGTCACATCGAACATCAGCACCCGCAGATTTCCTGTGTCGTACTTGACGGTGGTGTCCTTGCTGGCAGTGTCAGCGGGATGGTGGTATTTAACCAACTCTGAGTCCAGGATCTCCGACAGTCGCTTGCCCACGAAGGTACGGCTGGTCTTCCTCAGCGTCAGTAGTTTGTCAGGGCTGAAGATTCTGAGCTTCAGGCATATGTGGTCGGAGTAGTACTCAGGGATGACCTCATGTACATAGAAGTCGTTTCCTATCTCGAATGAGTCCGAACTGAGACCAACCTTCTTGTCCTTGAACACCTTTAAATCCTCCCTTGTTATCTTAGTCCAGCCGGTTCCGCTGGCCTGTTTTATGCCAATGTCGGCCAGAATCTCTGAGGGGCGATACATCTGCATGGTGACGTTAATCCCCAAGAGGGAGAACGTATAGCTTGTGGTGCCGAATTTATATGAGGCTGTCTGCGTCAACGTGTCCAGCACAATATCTTGACTCAAGTCAGCTATTGCGGTATTTCCACTTCGGTGGTAGATTGTCAGTTTGAGTGTTGCCATATTACTTGTTTATTTATTCTTCTTCCTGTCCTAATCTCATTTGGTACATCACCACATCATTGTTGGCGGCAAAGTGGTCGAGCATCTTCTGACGGGTGTCGGCTATCTTCTGCTGCCATTCGTCGCTTTCAGCAGAACCGTCCTTGTGCCCGTCGTCAACGAAACTGATAAAGTTGGTGATGCCTGTCAACTCCAAGGTCTCATAGATTTCCGTTGCGCAATTCTGAAAGACAATCTCTGGATCCATGCCCAGCTTCTTTTGTGCGAAGATCACTACTCGGATGCCTGAGCTGGAGATATATACCAATTCGGTGGCATCGAATACCACTTTTCGAATGCCCTGGCCTTGATATTCGTTCAGCCTCTCCTGCAACTCAGGGGCATTGGCCGTCGACAGCTCATATCCCAGCTTGACGTAGAGTGTCGTGCCCTCTTTCTTTATTTTATGATCTTGTTCCATATATTAAATATGATGTTATATGATGTTTTAGTTTAAAAATAATAATCATTGCGGATGATACTGCAATTCATTTTGCAAAGGTAGTGTAAAATGCGTAAATAGCCAAATGTTGATAAGTTAAAGTCGGTTAATCATGGCCACTATTTAAATAATATGCTTAATTTTGTGCCGACATCGCCCTTTGGGGATTATAATAGTTTAATATTTAGGCTTGGACTTAGGTGAAAAGAGATAGGATGGTCATAGGCTGCCTGGTATTCTTGCTGCTGTCGGTGACGGTGGCGGGAGTCATCATACACCGCAGTGACCGGGAGCGGATCAGGGAGTTGGAAAGCCTCGTCGGCGAGCTGAGGAATCAGCAGAAGAAGACAATGGTGAGCAGCAGGGTGAGCAAGCAGATGGAGAAGATAGCCTACGGGCAGCAGGTGCTTTCCGAGGAGCGCAGCCAGGAGGCTGTCCGCCAGTCGGAGATCGCCCAGGCCGCCACACTCCGTTCTGAGATGGAGCGGCGGAAGGCTGTGCAGGCCAAGGCCGCTGCGGAATATTCGGCCCAGGAGGCTCGGGAGTCGTATCAGATGGCTGAGCGCCAACGGAAGGAGGCCAACGAGCAGCGACGGCAGGCGGAGAAGGCCAAAATGACGGCCGACACGCTGAACTACATATCACTCGGGCGCACACTCGGCTCTCTGTCGTATTCCATCTATCGGACTGGCGACACGGAGATGGGGAACATGCTGGCATACGCCTCTTACCTGTATACCCATGACTACGGCGGCAACCTCTATTCGTCTTCCATCTTTCCGGCCCTGACACAGTCGTCAGGTGGCAAACAGAGTTGGAGCGTACACGAAGGCAGCATCTCCGGGGTGGATTTTTTCCCGAATGGAAAACAGTTGCTGACTGTCAGCACACACGGTGAGATGACGATCAACGAGCTGCACCAGGGGAAGCTGAATTCCCGGTCGCTGTTCCGCAACAAGAACTATTGTTTCAGGGATGCCTTCGCCTCGATGTCGGGCAGGAGCTATGCCATCAGCCATACGGGACATCTGGTGGTAGCCGGCGGCGGCAAGGCCAAGATCATCCCCCTGGACTTCCTGACGCGCCCATTCCGCATGGAGATTATGGTAAGGGACAGGCAGCTGCTGATCATCGGGGAGCGCAACTTGGCGCTGCTTGACCTGGACAACGACAAGATTGTGACATCGCGCCAGCTGGACTTCAACGTCGTCTGTGCATGGCGGCGCGACAACAAACCCCTGCTCTTCGATGACAGGGGAAGGATGCATGCCGTGAACAGTATCGATGACATGACCGACGAGAAGGTGCCCGTGAGCGGAAAGGTCACCAGCTTTGCCAGCAACCCCAAGGAGGGACTGGCTGCATACGGCACTTCCGACGGCACTATCTACCTCACCGACAGGCAGGGCCGCATCCACAGGCTCGTGGGACATCTGTCGCAGGTGACGAAGCTGAAATTCAACGGCCGACGGCTCTATTCCTCAAGCTACGACAGGAAACTGCTCTTTTGGGTGATCGGTGAAAACCAGAACAAGCCTATCACGCTGCTGCAGGCAAACAGCTGGCTGGCAGACTTCACCTTCGACGAACCGCAAAACTGTATCTGGACTGGCGAGTCGAACGGCATGGTCACAGAATACCTCATATCGCTCCCCCTGATCAGCCAGCGGCTACGTAATAATATCAAGCGTGACTTTACCAGAGATGAGTGGGACTACTACGTAGGGAAGGGAATACCGTACAGGAAATTAAAGACGAAGAAGTGATATGCTAAAGAATCTATTCTGCGGAGCGAATGTGAATGGTACGCAGGTGTATCACCAGCGCACAGGGAAGTGGATAGTGGTGCTTCTGCTTTTAGCGACGCGACTTTCTCTAATCGATTCCTCAGCCCAAGGACTCCCCCTCATCCGCAACTATTCAGCCGCAGAATACGGTGGGCATAACCGATGCTTCGATATCGAAATAGGCGACGACGGCACCGTCTTTGTAGCTAACTTCGAGGGACTGCTCTATTATGACCGTTCCCGGTGGCGCATGATCTATACGCCTGACATCAGCCGCGTCACTGTGGTCTACCGCGCCACCGACAAGACGGTCTGGGTGGGCGGCTACAATTTCTTAGCCCGCGTGCAGAAACGCGCCAACGGTGAGCTGTATATGGAGCGGGTGGGAAAGGATGGCCTGTTCAAGGGCGAGGTGTTAGAGATTATGGAAGACAGCGGAAGCCTGCAGTTCGTAGCCAGCGACAATTATCTCTATGAGGTCAGGAGCGCGGCGGGGCACACGGCTGCCACTGTTGTGAGGAAGCAGCGCCTGAACACCAACTTCACAATCAACGTCGAAACTGAAGTCATTTCTCTTGAGGCACTTAAGAAGGGTAGCAAAGAGATTGTCTTCGAAGATATCACTCAGACCGATACACTCGACGGAGGACTACTAGTGAAAGTCAAGAAAAACAACGGTCTGATCATTGCTGACAGCCTCGGCCATGACCTGTATACCATCACGGAGGCCAACGGCCTTTGTTCCAATCAGGTGGCTTATGTCGCCTACGACGGTCACGGCGTGTTGTGGGGAGCTACCTCGCATGGCGTCTTCGCCATCGAACTGCCGTCAGTCTATAGCTATTTCCTGACCAAGGACGGACTGGCTGGTGAGGTGCAAGCCTTTGCCACCTTCGACGGGAAGATGTACATGGGCGGCACCAACGGCCTTTTTGCCGTCCAGTCATACCAGCTCAGGCGTATCCCCGAAATCAATAATATCTGCTGGACGCTGTGCCCTTACCGTGACCGTCTGCTGGCTGCCACGTCGAGCGGCATCTACAGCATTGCACATGGGGGAAGTGTTGGTCGAATGACCTCGAACGCAACCACTGCCATGTTTGTGGATGGTGAAAAGATATATGCCGGTGAGCCCGACGGCCTGTGGGTCTACGGCGGAGCAGGACAGCGGCAGCGTGTCAACGACTTGTCTCATGTGACCGAGATTGGACGCGATGCACACGGCAGACTGTGGTGCCTGAACGTGAATGGTGAGAGGCTGTGGATGGGGGGAACGACAGGCGACACCGCTGGTGTGAATCCTGACAAGGCGGTAGAGCTCCTGACAGACCTGCCGGACTCGTTGCTCAAGCCTGTCAGTGGCTTCGAGATAACTGCACGGTATCGTCACGACAGCCAGGTGTGGATTGGAGGCGACGAGATCGTGGCTGTCATCGATACCGACAAGAGCCACCTGACAAGGCTCTCCGACTGCCGTACCATCCGCTTCAGGTCGGTGGTTATGGGCAACGACAGTGTGCTATGGGGAGGCTATGGAGACATGCCCGCGAAATTGCCGATGCTGGGCAGCAATGAGGGACGCCTCCACTTCTATTATGCACTCGACTACACACCCCTTTCAGGCAGCACACAGTATCGCTACAGGCTGGGCAACAATCAGTGGAGTGCCTGGAGTGAGCGGAAGGATGTAGAGTTCCTCAATCTGCCATACGGTTCCTACACCCTTAGCATACAGGCACAGCTGGCCGACGGTAAACTGTCGGAGGTGGCCTCGGTAGACTTTAGCGTGGCCTACCCGCTGCTGATGCGATGGTATATGGTGCTGATCTACTTTTTATTCTTTATCTACATCGTCTATCTGCTGTTCCGCTACCGTCTGAAGCGACTGCAGAGGGAGAAGATCAAACTGGAACAAATTGTAGAGGAACGCACCGCCGACCTGCGCACCGCCCAGCATGAGTTGATCCGTCAGGAGAAGATGGCCACTGTGGGTAAGCTTACCAAAGGCCTCGTTGACCGTATCCTCAACCCGATGAACTATATCATCAACTTCTCGAAGATGTCAAACGACCTGTTAAGAGACCTCAGAGAGGATATCGAGCTCAACAAGGACGGCATCGACAAGGATGACTACGAAGATGCCCAGGACGTGCTCGGCATGTTGAACGAGAATCTCGATAGCGTGCAGAAATACGGCCAGAACACTACCCGTATCTTGAAGGCGATGGAGGAGATGCTGAAAGATCGCACGGGAGGCTATTTGGACATGGACCTGCTACCCGTGCTGCAGCAGACCGAGCCGATGCTCGACAGCTACTTCGCCAAGGAGAAGGAGGAGTACCGGCTCAGCACCGTGTTCGCTCTGCCCTCTGAAGCTATGCCGATGCACGGTAATCCCACCCTGCTGAGCAAGACTGTAATGGGACTGCTCGGCAATGCTGTCTATGCTGTGGTGAAAAAAGCTAAAAAGGTATCCTTCCAACCCGAGATCATGCTGACGGCCACCGTCACCGACAGTCACTACACCCTAAAGGTGCGCGACAACGGCATCGGCATAGAGGAGAAGAGCATCGGCAATATCTTCGATCCATTCTTCACCACCAAGACCACCGAAGAGGCGGCAGGCGTGGGCCTCTACCTGAGTCGCGAGATTATACAGAACCACGGCGGTGACATCAGCGTCACGTCGGTCAAGGACGAGTTCACGGAATTTACAATCACTTTACCTAAACAATAGAGCATAAAGATGAAACGGGCACTACGTATCACCATACTTGCACTGACTCTGCTGGCAGCCACCTCGCTACAAGCTCAGGACAACAACGGTAACAGCAATTACCGGCTACTGCTCGAACAGGCCGACGAGGACTATGAGATAGGCCGCTTCAGTCAGGTGCTGACAGCTTTGGAGAAACAGGTTGCGAAAATGAGCGGCAGTGACAAGCAGCGAGCACTCCGCCTGATGTCGCTCTGCTATCTGGCGATGTTCCAGACGGAGAAGGCAGAGGAGTACGCCCGGCAGTTGGTGGCTGAAAACCGCTACTACAGCAACGTCGACGACCCCATAGATTTTACCGATATCATCAATAGGCTGAAGGCAGGCAGCACGACCACCGTTACCACCGCCTCGAACATCGAGGAGTCGATAGAGGAGACACCGGCACCCGTGACCATCATCACAGCCGAGATGATAGAGACCCTGGGCTACAACAAGCGCCTCGGACAGATACTGGCCACCTACGTGCCGGGCATGAGCGAGGTCTATGACAATAGCACCGATAACATGGCGATGCACGGGGCCTGCTCCAACGTCCAGGAACTGATACTGGTGATGGAGAACGGACACCGGCTGAACAACCGGCTGAATAACGGCTGCGCAATGGACTACTCCATCAGCACCGACAAGATCGAGCGCATCGAGGTGCTGCGCGGCCCGGCCTCGTCGCTCTACGGTAACGTGGCCCTCTCGGCCGTGGTGAATATCATCACCAAGAGCGGCAGGCAGCTCAACGGCATAAAGGTGAAATACGGCCACGGCACCTTCGGCACCCACAGGGCCGACGTCACACTGGGCACCACCTTCATGGATGCCGACTTCTTCGCATGGGCATCACTCTATCGGTCGGACGGGCAGCATCGCACGCCCCGCGACACGATAGCATATACTGAGAAGTTCTATTCCATCTATGAGGCAGGCCATTACGGCTACGTGGACGGATACAAGGGCAACCCCTCCTACGACATCGGCATGAAACTGAAATACAAGGGGTTCAGCCTTCTGGCAACGCGCAAGTACAGCAACAAACTGTTTCAGTATGGTGCCGGCTATTACGACTACGACAAATTCCGAAGCATCAACAGCACCTATCCGGGTTGCGGCGAACTCACCAATACGCTCGAACTGGGCTACACCAGGCCGTTAGGACAGGTAACGCTGAACGCCTCGGTCTATGGCGACTGGCATGAGTCAACAGAATACAGCCCGTGCAGTCCCGAATACATCGACACGACCCTCTATCACGGTATTGCAAGGGGAGGGTTCTTCTATGACAAGTTCGAGGATCGCACGCTGGGCGGCACCGTGCAGGCCAGTACCCCCTACAAGGCTGGCAACATGAAGGGCACCGTGCTGGCTGGCGTACAGTTCGAGCATTTCGCCGTGACCGACTACATATCTACCTTCGGCATAAACTATACGGGAGCTTACAGTGAGGTGGACAGATTTGAGAACCGCTTACACCATGAGAACAGCTGGTCGTTGTATGCCCAGGCGAAGCACCATTTCCTGCCGTCGCTCATCCTGAACGCCGGACTCCGCTACGACGTCCGCTACCGCTTTGCCGCCAAGAATGCCACCAACCTGTCTCCCCGACTGGCACTCATCTACACGCCGCGCGACGAACTGAACTTGAAGCTGTCGTACGCACGAGCCTTCGTCGATATTTCGTATCTAACCCGCATAGATATGTACAAATTGGACCAGGAGGAATTCCTGCCACAATATCTCACGGCCCTGCAGTTGTCGGCAATGGGAAAGATCGAGCCGCTGCATCTCACATACGATGTCAACCTCTTCTACAATCAGTACGAGAACCTGCATATCTACGATATCTTCGGCATGAAGAATGACGGCGTGCTCCGCAACATCGGCCTGGAGGCAACGGCCACCTACAGCCACAACCGGCTAACGGCCGGTATCAATGCCTACTTCAGCAGGGTAGTCAAGGCAGAGAACTACTTCTACAGCGAAGCCAAGAACGCCGTCTATGCCGTACCGAAGACCACAGTCAACCTGAATGTGGGATGGAAGTTGCTGCAGCACCGCAAGCACGAGCTAAAGCTCTACGGCATTGCCAGATATACAAGTTCGAAAATGCTGCAGATGGTAGATTACTCCCAAATGACCGAAGATGGCGATTTCTTCTTCAACGAGGCAAAGCTCGACGGTACCTTCGTCATGGATGCCGGACTGAAATACGCCTACGCCAACCGCCTGACGCTGGCCCTCGACTGCGAAAACCTGCTGGATACCGACCGCTTCCTGACAAGCCCCGACCTTTATATGTATGCCTATCACGAGCGGGGCAGAAACCTGATGGTATCAGCATCCTACACTTTCTGATGCAGGCGACAACGATTTGAAACCACAGAACCCTGCTATCGAAAACGGAATGGGAGAGAACTGCCTATACTTGGACATCTGGCGGGCTTTTATTTCCGCTGGGTTTCGGTCTGTTCGCGCTTGGCTTTGTAGAAGCGGTCTACGAAGTCGATTTGTTCGCGGTTGGGGCGCATGATGAGGGAGGCACCGTTGCTGAACTGCATCGTTGTGGGCTTCGATTCGTCGAATGAGGGCCAGTAGGGCAGACCTTTGCCGTTGGGGTTGCCGCTCTTGATGAAGTTCACCCAGTACTGCTGGATGATCTCTGCGACGGCCGACTCATGGGGATACTTGTCGGGCTGCAGCAGGAACTCTCCGTTCAGATAAAGGATGTCGTCGGCATGGGCCACGCCACGACGGCGGGGATCGCCGGAGAGACTGCGCTCTGAGGGCTGGGCGAGGTAGGCGGCATAGGCGGGACTCTTACCGGTCTTAGTCTGCAGGCTCAGCCACGCATAGCTGGGCCATGCGAAGCCCATATCGCGGAAGGCGTCGCCAAAGCCGTGCCAGGCTTCATCGTCGGTGGCGCCAGGATAGTATTTCAGGGCTTCCTCAGCATAGGAACCGAAGATGGCGTCGACGCTTTTCTTATAGTTCTCGGCCGTCATGTTGCCAGGGGCGAAGAGGGCGCCCTCGTCGGAGTTGGTCATCACGATCACGGGTACATCATTGTATTCGCCACGCTCGTAGAGGCGGTACTGGTCGTCGCAGATCACGTAGCCGTCGACACAGGGCCAGAAGCCTGCGAAGCCGACATTACCGTCGCAGAGCGACATGGCATCCATCTGGCGGAGTTGTTTGAGACTCTTTTTCTTCAGGTGCTTCTGGAAGGCGAGGCCTTGTTTCTCAGCACCTTTCTGGGAGGCATCGATACCCAGTGTGCGGGGTTCGTCCTGCCAGGGGGCAAAGGAGCCGCCGCTCTGGCTGATGGCACCATGGAAGAGACCTTTGGCCAGGGGTGAGCCGCAGAGCAGGCTGCAGCTGATGGCACCGGCACTCTCGCCGCCGATGGTGACCTTCGAGGGGTCGCCGCCGAAGCTGGCGATGTTGCGCTGTACCCACTGCAGGGCGAAGATCTGATCGAGCAGGCCGTAGTTGCCGGAGTGACCGTCGGGATCCTCCTTCGAGAGTTCGGGATGGGCCATGAAGCCGAGGGCTCCCGTGCGGTATTCGATGCTGACGATGACGACACCGCGCAGGGCGAGCTGGCGCCAGAGGTCGCCGCCATACCACTCCGTCTGGAAGCCGCCGCCGTGGATCCACACGAAGACGGGCAGGCGGTCGTCGGGCGAGGTGGCGGGGGTGGAGATGCCGAGGTAGAGGCAGTCCTCACTCATCATGTCGGCAGTGCGTCCGGGACGTGTGGGCTGAGGGGGCAGGGGCCCGAAGGTGTCGCATTTCCTGACGCCCTCCCAGGGCAGTGCAGGCTGCGGGGCCTTCCAGCGCAGACTGCCTACCGGCGGCGCGGCGTAGGGGATGGCTTTATACACGGCGAGCGACCCGTCGAGGATTCCCTCTACGTCGCCCGTTTCCACATGGGTCTTCAAGAGCGGCTGCCCTTGCACGTCGGCTGCCAGCATGATGGCACAGACGGTCAGAACGATTGTCAGAATTCTTTTCATCTTCTTGTTTTGTTTTGGGTTTGTTGTTATCGTCGGCAAAGTTACATATTATTTTTCATTTTCGCTCAGATTCTCGATAAAATGTCGTATCTTTGCAGCCATTATGTATCCAATAGTGAAATTTCCAGAGCCGGGAACAGTGTTCTATCCCTATCGTGAGAACTGCCGGCACGAGGTGAGTAGGCTGAAGGCACGCTTTTGTGAGTGGCTGACTCAGCAGGTGGCTGCAGGTGTGGTTTTCAGGAATGATATCGGCATCTGCCTGTCAGAGCGGATGCCGCTGATCTGTCCTGATATGGTGATACTGGCAGAAGGTCATCCTGAGGTGCGGGTGGCCGTGGAGATCGACGAGCCTTTCAAGGCTGGTTCCAGAAAACCACAGCATTACCTCTCTTGTGGCGATTGTTATCGCGACGGTATGCTGACGCGTCTTGGCTGGATTGTCGTGAGGTTTGCCGAGTCGCAGGTGTGGCACCATCATCAGGCGTGTGCCGACTATCTGGCGGGTGTGTTGTCGAGGCTCCTCCCCGACATCGGGTGGCCCCGTCTTGCCGAGGCGCCTCTGCCGGAGGTGAAGCGCTGGACGCGGGCTGAAGCCCAGAAGATGGCTGCCAAGGCGCCTTCAGGGCCGTGCAGCGATGCCCCGGAACCGCTGTTCGCCATGACGCCCGAGGAGCAGCAGGGCATGCAGCTGGTAAAGCCCCTGCCCCGTTCGCAGGACATGCAGGAGAAGATGGCCGCCTTTAAGGATGCGGGCCGCTATGCGCAGGATGCCGACATCGACTTCGAGCCCGATGAGCATATCTATATATATAAAGGTAAGCAGCGGCTGTTGTCGGTGAGCGGACTGGCCAGCTATTTCTTTGACGGCTTCAATGCGCTGGCAGTGGCCGAGCGCCAGAGCCAGTATAAGGGTATACCGGTGGAGGAGTCGCTCGATGCCTGGGACAAGACGGGCTGTATGGCCAGTGAGGTGGGTACCTTCATGCACGCCCAGACGGAGAACTATTTCCACGACGGCACATTCGAGACCGTCTACCCTTTCTGCTATAACGGGCAGACGGAGCCCGTCTCCATCGAAACGGAGAAGCGCTATTTCCTCCAGTTTATCAGCGACTACAAGATCCAGCCCTATCGGCAGGAGTGGCCTGTGTATGATCTGGAACTGAACATCGCAGGTACCATCGACCTGATCTGTCAGGAGGACGATGGCACGTTTACCATCTACGACTGGAAGCGCAGCACGAAAGTGGTGAATGCACAGGGGCAACCCGTCACGGAGGCTTTTGGCGGCAAGATGAGCTACAACGGCATCAACCTGCCCGACACGTCGTTCTACCACTATTGCGTGCAGCAGAACCTCTACCGCTATATGCTCGAGCAGCATTACGGGGTTCAGGTGAGGGCGATGAATCTGGTGGTGCTCCATCCCGACTATCCCTCGTATTACGTCGTGCAAGTGCCGAAGATGGACGAGGTCGTCAGCCAGATTATAGGCGTCTGTAAGACGAAGAACCTGGGTCATCGGCTTCTTCTTGGATAATTGGATAAATTAACAGAATCAATAGTGCCTGTTTCGTAATTTTTGCTTATCTTTGCAGCGCAAATGAGGCGATGCAGACCATTAGTCGTGATGGCCTGCCTGTTGACGCATATCGCGAACGGGCAGGAGGTTCGTAATGATACCATTACGGACAGGACGCATCAGCTTCGTGAGGTAACCATTACGGAGAGTCGCCGGCAGCATGTGGTGACGAGCACGGCTCCCCTTCATATCATCGATCGTGGACAGATGCTCAGTCTGGGTATGACGGATGTGGCCGATGCGCTGCATCGCATCCCCGGCGTCACCCTGCGCGACTATGGTGGGGCTGGGGGCATGAAGACGGTCTCTGTGCGTGGTTTTGGCGCGAAGCACACGGGTGTCAGCTACGACGGCATCATGCTCAGTGACTGCCAGAGTGGCGAGGTAGACCTCTCGCGCTATAGTCTCGACAATGTGGACCAGCTCTCTCTGGTCATCGGCGACAACGACGATATCTTCATCCCTGCCCGCAACGCCGCATCCTCGGCAGTGCTGAATGTGCAGACAATCAGTGTGCCGACAGCTAACCGCCGCCCTCATCTGACGGCACAGCTGAAGGCTGGGTCTTTCAGCTATTTCTGTCCCTTTATCCGCTATGAGCAGAGCCTTTCCGAAAAGTTTGCCTTCTCGGCCATCGGCGAATACACCTATGCGGAGAACGATTACCCTTATCAGTTGCAGAATGGTAATCAGGTGATAGAAGAGCGGCGCACGAACAGCGAGATGTACACAGGCCACGGCGAGCTGAACTTCGTGTGGAATGCCGATGCCTTCAACCGGCTCAGCGGCAAGTTCTACTATTACGACAACGACCGCCAGTTGCCAGGGCAGGTGCATTATTATACGAACGTGAGTCAGGAGACCCTTCACGACCGCAATATCTTCGGTCAGCTGCAGTACCTGACGCACAACCGCACAGGGTGGTCGCTGAAGTGGAACACCAAGTACAACTGGAACGAGTCGGCCTATCAGGATCCGCTCACACCGAACCGTTACAACGATGCCACCTACTGGCAGCGCGAGATCTATACCTCTCTGGCGGTGCTCTATGCCCCGACGGAGAAGCTGACCTTCGACTACTCTGCCGACTATGCCTTCAACAATCTGAACAGCTCTGCAGATCGGACCATCAACAATCGTCCTTTCAGGCACACGTTCCTACAGTCGGGCACAGTGAAGTACAGCAGCGGGCGCGTGACGGCTCTGGCACGCCTGCTCCATTCTACCTATCTCAACGATGCCAGGTTTGGTGAGAGTGCGAAGAGTGCGCGGCGACTCTCGCCCTCCGTTTCCCTGTCGTTTAGGCTGATCGAAGACGAAGAGCTCTTCCTGCGGGCATCGTATAAGAACATCTTCCGTGTGCCGACGTTCAATGAGTGCTATTACTTCCACATGGGCAGCAAGGATCTGCTGCCTGAGACGACAGACCAGATCAATCTGGGTGTCACCTGGGGAATGACCGAGAACAGCCTGACGCTGCAGGCGACGCTTGACGCCTATTATAACTACGTGAAGGATATGATTGTGGCCGTGCCTTACAACATGTTCATCTGGACCTGCGTGAATGTGGGGAAGGTGAAGGTGCTGGGTGGCGACGTCACGGCCAATGCCACTTATAAGTTAAACGAGCGGCAGAACCTGCAGTTCTCTGGCAACTATAGCTATCAGCAGGCTGAGAACCACACGAATCCAGCCTCGCCCTATTACGGCTATCAGATTGCCTATATGCCGAAGCATTCGGGCAGTATCGCCATGGGGTGGGAGAATCCCTGGCTCAGTCTGTCCCTCCACGGCTCGGGTGTCAGCAGCCGATGGGCAAACAACCAGCATTACGAGGATACGGAGATTGCCGGCTACTGGGACATGGGCTTATCCGCCTGGCATACATTCGCCCTGGGCGACCAGCAGGTGGAGGCGCGGGTGGATGTGAAGAACGTGTTCAACAAACAGTATGAAATCGTGCGCTTCTACCCCATGCCCGGGCGTAGTTGGCTCCTATCAGTGAAATATCAACTTTAAACACTTTATAGAAACGATGAAAAAGAAAGTCTTTTATGTAGCCCTGATGATGGGTGCAACCCTTCTCACAGGCTGTCTGGGTGACGACAACAAGAAAAACGACCCTATCGATGTCACCATTACCGAGGGTGTGGTTGTGGTCAACAACGGCAGTTCTTACAATGGTATCGATGGCAGTATGAGTTTTATCGACTTGCGAAACGATGCCATTCAGCAGAATGTGTACAAGACGGCTAACGGTGCTAGTCTCGGTGGTACGCCCAACGATGCCATCGTCTATGGACAGAAACTGTATGTGGTGGGTTCCGATGAGAATACCGTCTTCGTACTGAATCCCAAGACCTTCAAGGAGATTACCAAGATCAGTACCACCGATATCCTAGGTGCCGAGGGAGGCGTGAATCCGCGCCATCTGACGGCCTACGACGGTAAGGTGTATGTCTCCACCTATGGCAATTATGTGGCTGAGATCGATACGCTGGGCTTTACCATGACCCGCAGTTTCAAGGTAGGCTCGGCTCCCGAGGGAATGGCCATCAGTACCTCGGCGGATGGCAAGACTGCTTCGCTCTATGTGGCCAACAGCGACTACAGCTATGGCAACGGCTCTATCTCGACCATCAATCTGTCAACTGGTTCCATCACAGAGTTCAAGAACGAGAAGATCCGCAACCCGCAGCAGATCCTGGCTGCCGGCGATGTGCTCTTCGTACTTGACTGGGGCTATTACGACTACGACGATGGCGGGAAGCAGAAGGAGGCAGGTGTCTACACTGTCTATAACAACGAGGTGACGAAGACGATCCCTGACGCAACGGGTATGGCAGGTGCCGGCTATACGATCATCACCTACAGCAACCCTTATGGCAGCACAGAGACTACTTACACCATGTACAACACCCGTTATGGCACGCAGAGCGCTTTCTGTCTGTCGGAAGACTCCGAGTACCCCATCATCAGTCCTGCTGCCATCGCCCTCGATCCCAACAACACGGGCTATCTGCTGATCGCCTCTCGTCAGAAGGATCCAGATACAGGCTATCCCAGCTATGCGCTGCCGGGCTATGTGAATCTGTATAGCATCCAAAATGGCGTCGGAAAGTTCCAGAAGTCATATAACGTCGGCATTGAGCCTCACAAGATTGAATTCTCTTACGGTATAGCTACACTGCAATGGTAATGAGAACGATTCTTGGACTGATCATCACGCTGGCATTGTGCTCCTGTGGCGGGAAGACGGCTCGTCATCCTATCGACGGCGACAGCATTGCCTTCAAGTATGCCACGCTGCCCTCGATTGTGGAGTACGACGAATTTACGGTGGTGACCCTTCAGAACCCCTGGAAGGACGGCAAGGCGCTCCACACCTATGTGCTCGTGCCTCGCGATGCACAGCTTCCCGTCCATCTGCCTAGCGGAACGGTGATACGCACGCCTCTTCAGCGCGCTGTGGTCTTTACCACCGTCCACTCCTCGCTGCTGATGGATCTCGGCTGTCAAAACCAGATTGCCGGTGTGGCTGATCTGAAGTATATCAAAATCCCCTGGATTCAGGAACAGGTGGCGAAGGGGAAGATTGTCGACTGTGGCGACGGCATGAGTCCCGTTGTCGAGAAGATCATCGACCTTCATCCTGATGCCATCCTCCTCTCGCCTTTTGAGAACAGCGGCGGCTATGGCCGTCTGGAGGAGATCGACATACCGCTTGTGGAGTGTGCAGAGTATATGGAGGTATCGCCCCTGGCACGAGCCGAGTGGATGCGCTTCTATGGATTACTCTTCGGTTGCCGGGAGAAGGCCGACAGTCTTTTTGCCGTGGTTGATAAGAACTATAACGAACTGAAGGACCGGGCAGCGAAGGCAGGCCCTGGACGTTCGGTGATGATGGACAAGCAGGTGGGTAACGTGTGGTATGTTCCTGGCGGACGCAGCACGATGGGACAGATGATTCGCGATGCCCATGGCGTCTATCCTTGGGCTGACGACGAGCACAGCGGCTCGCTCTCCTTGCCCTTCGAGACAGTGCTTGAGAAGGCCAATGACGCGATGGTATGGC
>Ga0256405_10004365_pt1 | contig 26615 bp, 13 predicted proteins | sample RumenRJG_02DNA_FD_189096 | JGI IMG/M metagenome (GOLD analysis project Ga0256405, IMG submission 189096) | Bovine rumen microbial communities from Lethbridge, Alberta, Canada - RJG_02 | ecosystem: Host-associated > Mammals > Digestive system > Stomach > Rumen | place: Canada: Alberta... | reverse complement strand
CTATATTAAACTTAATTCCATCATCACTAGTCGCTAATATATCAAGTCTTGATGATTTATTAGGTTCTAAAATCTTAGTTAATTCACTATTATTTAATGAAAGATCATTAATATACGGTTTTCCTTTTAAAATTGAATTTAATAACGAAATTAAAAGTTTTTTATTTTCTTCATTACCAAATATCATCTTGAAAACAAAATCCTCCTTAGGGTCAAATAATCTATATTCAATATCCGACATTATATATATTTTTAAACTAAAATAATTTTTTTATTTCTAGAATTATTATTCTAAAAATAATGATTAGTATTAATAAATTAAAAATTCTATTTTTTATAAAGTTTTCTAATAATTGTTATTGTTGTTGTTGTAAAAATAATAAAGTAAAAAAAAATAATGATAATAATAGTAAAAATGATGACACTAATGATGACAATAAAATAGAATTTTTAAAAAAAGAAGATGTTAAAAAATTAATAGATCATAATTTTAATTTAGAAACAAAAAAAGATGTTTTTGAACACGATTATAATGAATTCAAAAATGATCTAGAAAATGTTAAAGAGCTTTTAAAAACTACTTTAAATTATAATTATTTAAATAATGAACCACATTTTCCACATATTCATTGGAATGGTTCTGTTAATAATTGCTACAAGTACCTTTGTTTTATGATAGCTCCTTTAAATGTTCTTTTACATTTAGATAAAATTAAAGAATTTTTTAAATCTAAACCTAAACCTAAAATTGACAATAATAAATTAAAAGACATAAATGAAGTGTATTATTATCTATATAATGAATATTGGATTGATGTTTTTAGATTATATGTTGATCGTTTAGAAAATGGTTATTCCTTTACATTAGATCCTCAAAGAGATAAAGATGGTAATCCTAAATATATATTTGAGTTAGGTCTTTTGGGTAAAGCTAATGCAATTGAAAGTACAGAAGTTAGTAGTAAATTCTTTGATTCTATTATAAATAAATATATTCACAATTATAAATTCTTAAATATTAGATTTAATAATTATGCTTCAGTTAATTTTAATTCAGATTCAATCGAATATAAAGAAATATTAGATGAATTTATAAAAATACAAAATGGTGAAGAAGATAGTTTTGATATAATATATTTAGATACTCAACATGTAATAAATGATAATATAGATAAAAATAGTTTTAACAATCAAAAAACAATAAATAATATTCAAGAAACATTTAATTATGCAGGAAATACATATCATTTAGATGGTTTAGTTTATTTTGGAACTAATAGTAATAAATTAAAAGATGGTTCTAATGATTGTTTTAGTTTTGTTTTTGATAAAAATGCACCAAATAAAAATAAACCTTATGTTTATTGTCAATTAAATACTCCAATGAAATATTATTCGTTAAAAGAAATTGAAGAAGGAATGAAACCTAATAAAACATCTATTTCATCTTATAAATATCATCATTTAATTGCTATTGCTTATTCTAAAATTAGTTAAATTGTTTTTTTAATTATATCGAAAAATAAAAATTTTAATATTAAAAACAAAAAAACAAATTAGTTAAAAATATATTACATTTTATATCAAATCTTTATCACTATTACCATTTCTATTAGTAACTATAACTTATGAAGGAGTTAAAATGTCCTAAATGTGGAAGTGTGTTTCAAGTTGACGAATCTGATTATAATTCTATTGTTGAACAAGTTAAAAGTGATGAGTTTAACAAAGAAATAGAACGTAGAATGAAAGAATTAAAAGAGATCTCTGAATCTGAAAAAAATGCATTATTAACAAAATTAAATTCTGAAAAAGAATCATTAATAGAAAAGATGAATTCAGAAAAAGAAATTTTAAAGACAAAATTAAATTCTGAAAATGAAAAGTTATTATCTAAATTAAAATCTGAAGAAGAATTAAATATAACAAAGATAAAACAAGAACTACAAAAAGAATTAGATAAAAAAAATATTGAAATATTATCTAAAAACTCTGAAATAGAAAAATTATTATCAAATAAGGAAAATGATATAAAAATAGCTGTTTCTGAAAAAGAAAGTGAGATATTAAAACTAAAGACAATAATAGAAAATAATGAAAAATCTAAAGATGATAACATTAAATTAGCTGTTTCTGAAAAAGAAAAGAAGATTCAAGAACTAGCTAATATAATTGAAAAAAATGAAAATGAAGTAAAAATAGCTGTTTCTGAAGCTCAAAATAAATTAAACACTGAGATATCTAATAAAAATAATGAAATAGTAAAATTAAAGAATCAAATAGAGATATTTGAAAAACAAAAAGATAACGACATCAAATTAGCTGTTTCTGAAAAAGATAAGAAGATACAAGAGCTATCTAACATCATCGAAAAAAATGAAGATAAAGTAAAATTAGCTGTTATAAATGAAAAAACAAAGGTTACTGAAGAAATACAAAAAAGAGATTTTGAGATAAATAAGCTTAAAAATGAGTTAGAACTAAAAAAAACAGAGATAAAATTAAATGAATCTAATCTAAAAAAGGCTTATGATGAAGAAAAGAAAATGTTACAAAATCAGATAGATTATTATAAAGATCTTAAAGCAAAGATGTCTACAAAGATGGTTGGTGAGTCTTTAGAACAGCATTGTAAGATAGAATTTGAAAGATATCTAAGACCGTTATTACCAAATGCTTATTTTGATAAAGATAACGACGTAATAGATGGAACTAAAGGAGATTTTGTTTTTAGAGATAGTGAAGATGATTTTGAATATATATCGATAATGTTTGAGATGAAAAATGAGATGGACACAACGGCATCTAAGCATAAAAATGAAGATTTCTTTAAAAAGTTAGATGAAGATAGAAAAAAGAAAAAATGTGAGTTTGCGGTATTAGTAAGTCTTTTAGAAGCTGATAATGAGTTATATAACACTGGAATAGTTAATGTTTCGCATTATTATCCAAAGATGTATGTTATTAGGCCACAGTTTTTTATACCTTTTATAACAATTATTGTTCAAGCTGCTAGAAAGAGTCTTGATTACAAAAAAGAGTTAGATTTTGTAAAAAGTAAAGACATCGATGTTACTAATTTCGAAAATCAATTATTAGATTTTCAAGAGAAATTTGGTAGAAATTATAGATTAGCGTCAGAGAAATTTAAAAAAGCTATAGATGAGATAGATGAGACAATAAAGCATCTACAGAAGATAAAAGAAGCTATAATAGGTTGTGATAATAACCTCAGGTTGGCTAACGATAAAGCAGAAGCTTTAACAATAAAAAAATTAACACGCAATAACCCAACAATGAAATCCAAATTCGAGTTACTCAAAGAGTAACCAGTTCCTTCTCAAACGGCGAAGCGCCTTAATAGATAATATACTAAAATTAGTTATATATTCTTGTTTCAACGGATGTTGAAACTTATGGTCCAGAACTAAGTCCTGGACCATTATATAATAATATTAAATATTGTTGCCTACTTTTAAAGTAGGTCCAACGTCACGTTGGTTGCTTACTTTTAAAATAAGTTGGTTACTTATTAAGTAACATTCAATCTTAGATTTGTTTTTTTTATCAAAAATATATAAACTATTTATAGATACTAAGTATATTTATGAAGAAGATTTTTAATATATCGACAATAATATCAACAGGTATTTTAAATTTTATAAAAGCAGCTGATAAGGGTATTCCAGAAAAGAACATATTTATATATGTCGATGGAGTAGAATATAAAGCTAAAGAAAGTGATAATGAAATTGTAAATGAGGATAATAATGAATCAGTTAATAATTTTTTAAAAAAAAGAATTAATAATGATACACTTTATAATGATATCATCAATTCGCTTGAAAAAAAAAACATTATTTATGATAAATTTAACTCTGATTCAATAAACGATCAAGGTGAAGAGATTTGTAATTTATTTTTTTTTAAAAGAATTGAAATTGATAATAGTAAAATAACAATAAATAATGCTAAAATTGGTAAAAAAAATACTATACAATCTTTAGAAATTCTAAAAATGGAATTAAAAGATATTGAAAATTCTAAGAATCCTCATTCTAATAATAGTAGTTCAAAGTCTAGAAGTATATATATTTATTTAAGGATAAATTTAGATATAGCAGATGATAATTTAATTGTAAGTTATAAAATTGATGGTAATGAGACAAAGATAGATGATTTTATTACTATTGATGATTTAGAAAAGATTTATAAAGCTATTTCTGAAAGGAAACAAGTTAATATAACTACTAAACATACTAATGATAAAAATTATATGTTTACTGATAATTATATTATTAATTCTGAAAAAATATCATATGATAAATTTAAAAATATAAATGATTTATTTCTTAATAAATATAGCACTATTTATGTTTTAAGTGACGATGAATTAAAAAAATATTTAAAAGAAAAATTAGCAATAAACGGTAAGATAACTATTAATAAAAATTTAGATCATGATTCTAATGAATATTTAATAACATTACCAGATAAATATCTTTTATGTAGAGTAAATTTATCACTTATACCTGAAAAAGAAATTAAAGGGAAAACTTTAAAATATGATTATTTAAATCAATTAGAATTAAATTATTTTACAATATATCCTAAAGGTACAATGTATTCTGAATTAGATAAATATATAAAAAATCAGTTTAAATTTTTAAAAGATAAAAAATATTCGTTATATTATGATTATGATTCTGCTCCTGATTCCTTAAATATTAAAATAAATAATGATAATGAAATTGAACCAGGAGAGATAACAATATGTATAGATGATAATGAAAATAATAATGATTTATATGAAGCAATAAATGATAATATTAAAACTGTTAAAATTCATATTTTTAGAAATAATTATTATTTTTTATTAGAAAATGTAAAAAATAATAATATTATAGAGTTATTAGGAAAAATTATTAAATCTAGAGAAAATAAAATAATAGATGATTTTAATCTTGAGTTTTTTAATAGTAAAAAAGAGAAATTAGAAATTGAAAATAATAATAAAGATTTGAATAAAGATTTTTATACTTCTGAAAATTTAATAGAAATTAATGTAAATATAAAAGAACTAAAAAATAATAAAGAAGATAAAAAAGATGATAAAGATAAAGATAAAGATAAAGATAAAGGAGGTACTGGGCAAGGTAATAATACTACACAAAGTACTGAAGGAGATGTGAAAAAAGAAAAAAAGTGTTGTTGTGGATGTAAATAAATATTATTCTTATTAGAATTTTTTATTTCTTATTTATATCTTTAAAATAAACACAAATATCAACGTTATTATATATTTCAGATTAGTTTTTAAACAATATTTTTTAATTTAAATAATAAAAAACAGTATTTTTTTTTAAATATATTAACTATAGTTATGAATGTTACTGTTGATGATATATCAGAGCAAGAGTTTACAGTTGATATTATATTAAAAAAAGAAGATTATTTTGATGAATTTAAGAAGAATTTATATCTTTATAAAAATAATGTAAAACGAAAAGGTTTTCGAAATAATAATAACACACCTGTTGAAGTTATTTATAGAGAATATGGTCTTTCTGCTTTAGAAAATGTATGTGATAAATTAATAAATGAAGAATTAAAGAAGATCACTTCTGATAAAAAATTCGAAAATAAAATATTATATCATCCTATTGTTATTGAATCTACATTTCCAGAAAATAAATTGACATTAAATTTTAATAATGTGGAAGAATTGAAATTTAAATATATATACGGCTTTGTTGATAAGATAGACATCGATGAATTTAGTAAAAAAATTAAAAATGAAAATGTAGAAGTAGAAGAATTAGTATGTAATAAAATAGATGATGATATTTGTAAAAAGATGTCAAACCAATTTAAATTTACATATTTTATAAATGAAGATAAAAAAATATCTGATAATGATTCTGTGTTGTTTTTAGAAGATGATAAAAAAATACAGATATCTTTTCCTGCAAAAGGTGTTAAGATAGATGATAAAGAATTAGATCTTATCAATAAAAAAATAGGAGATATTATTGAAATAAATGTTGAAGATGAAAACTCTTTGAAAATAGAAAATGAAGTTATAAATACTGTTTTAGAATATAAATTAAAAAAAGGTTTAAATAAATTTAAAGTTGTACATGTTGCTGAATATAAAGAAAAAGAAATTAAAAATGAACTTTTAAATAAATACCTTTTAACAAAATTCGATTTAGATAAAGAAAATGATAAATGGTTAATAGAAAATTTAGATCTAGATAAGATAACAAATAACAACTTTAAAGATAACGACATAGATAAAGATTATGATGAAAAGATAAAAAACTTAACATGTAACTATGCTAATTATTTTTTAAATAAGCTAAACAGAGGTAAGATCAGAGAAAAGATATTAGAAAATATATCATTAGATCTTCCAAAGACATATCTAAAAGAAAAAGCTAAGACTATCGCAAAGGTTAACAATGATGATATATTAGATAAATATGTCGAGATATTAACAACATATTATATATTAGATAATTTTATGAGTTCTTTAATAAAGAAATTTGATATAAAATGTACTGATGATGATGTTAAAAAATATATTACCTTAAAAAAATATATGGAAAGTAATCAAGAAACAACTTTGATAGATAATGCTTTTACTTCTAAATTAAAGCTAGGTACTTATGATAAAGATAATAACCCAACTGAAAGTGTATTAGATTTAAAAGCAATATTTAAGATAAAAGAGATATTTAAAATAAATTTAAAAAACGTAACATATAAAGAATATCTTGACTTGTTAAAATAATAAATAAAATATGCATGTAGATATCAATAGAATAAATTTTTCGTGTAAAACGAATGACATAAATAAACCTAATTTTATATTTAAAGACTCTGGAGATAATGTCTTCTTACATTTTTGGGCTACATGGTGTGGACCTTGTAAAAGAGAACTACCAGAACTACAAAAGATATATAACGAATATAATAAAGATATAGATTTTATATTTATCAGTTGTGATAATAGCAAATTAGATATAGATACTTTTTTATTTAACAACAAATTAACTATCCCAGTTGGTTATGATTTAAAATCACAATTAGCAGCACAATTTAACGTTAGATCTATACCAATGTCGTTTTTAATAAATAAAAAACAAAGTAACATAGAAGTTCTTATCGGAGCACGCGATTATGATCAACTAAAATCTGAAATATCATCTACTTTTTAAAAAAGTAGCAAAAGTACGTACTCAATTGCCGTACGGGCTTAATGCATTATTTATTAAAAAATAAATGCAACTAGTTACTATTCTAGGGTTTTTTAGTTAAGTTTTTTGATAAAAAAGTTGATTTTTGGTTACTTTTTAGTGTAAAAAGTAACTGATCTGTATGTGCTCCTGTGTGTACTAATTAAACTTCCCTGCAATTTAGTTTTTGATGTTACTTTTAAAGTAGGTCCAACGTCACGTTGGTTTTTTGAACACTTTTTTTGACGTGGAAAAAAGTGTTGATTTTGTGAAACTTTTTTAAAAAGTTTCTAATTGCTTACTTTTAAAGTAAGTCGGTGTTTGAGAACAAAGATCAAAACTTAGTTTTGGAAAAAGTTTAAAGAATAGATAACTATTATAGTATAATAGGTTGTATGTTAGAGTTAGACAGGATAAAAAACAATAGAGATAGTGTCATTGATGGTTTAAAAAACAGAGGTTTTTTAGATTGTGAGAAATATGTTGATGAGGTTATTAAGATCAATGAAAAGCGTAAAGATCTTAAACGAAGATTTGACAATTTATCTACTGAGCTTAATAATTTAACGGAAGAGATACATAGGTTGATCATAAAACATGAGAATACCGATGCTATAAAGGATAAGGTAAAATCAAAAAAGGAGGTTTTAAAAGACTTACAGGAAGATATTACTAAGATAGAGTATGATCTTGTTGAAAAGCTAGCAGATATTCCTAATGTTCCTAGTAAAAAAGCCCCAATAGGAAAGAATTCTAATGATAATGTCGTTGTATATCAAACACCAATTATAAATCATGAACACAAAGTACCACATTATGAGTTGATAGAAAAATTCGATATCATAGATTTTGAGTTAGGTAATAAACTATCTGGTGCTGGATTTCCAGTATATAAAGGTGTTGGTGCTAAATTACAAAGAGCTCTTATAAACTTCTTTTTAGATGAAGCTACAGAAGCAGGTTTTAAAGAACATGAAGTACCTATAGTGTTAAATAAAGATAGTTTTTTTGCTACTGGACAATTGCCAGATAAAGAGAAACAGATGTATAAGACAGGAGACAGTTATCTTATACCAACAGCAGAAGTTCCTCTTACTAATATATATAGAAATGTCATTGTTAACGAAGAAGATCTTCCTATTAAGTTAACAGGATATACGCCATGTTTTAGAAGAGAAGCTGGTTCATGGGGTAAAGATGTTAGAGGTTTAAATAGATTACATCAATTTGATAAGATAGAGATTGTTGAGATATCTAAACAAGATGAGTCATATTTAACATTAGAGAAGATGAGGATATATGTTGAAGGTCTTGTTAAAAAACTAGAATTACCATATAGAGTTTTAGCATTATGTACTGGTGATCTAGGTTATAATGCGGCATTTACATATGATATAGAGGTTTATTCTGTTGGTCAGGATCTATGGTTAGAAGCTAGTTCTATAAGTAATTTTGAGACATATCAATCTAATAGACTTAATTTAAAATATAAAGACAAAAATGGTAAGAAGACATTAGCACATACTTTAAATGGTAGTGCGTTAGCTCTTCCACGAATAGTAGCAGCATTATTAGAATGGTATTATGATGGTGAAAAAATAGTAATACCAACAGTATTGCAAAGATATATGAATATGACATATATTCAATAATTGATAATTTAAAAAATTTATAAAGTTTAATAGTTATTATTTTTTTTCATAAATATCAAACATATATTTTTTTTATTAAAATTTTACTAATTATCATTTTATAAACAAGGTATTTTTTTAGAAAATTTTAACGAAGAGGTATGGATAGTGGTTTTAAATTCACATGTTCAAAACTATTTTTATTACAATTTTTAAATCATACATATGGATGTGATAAACATGGTTTTGATAAATATAGTTTTGATGATGATATAGATATAGATTACAATATTAGCAATAATGTAGATATAGATGATTTTTTAGGTAAAGATAAAAATAATAAACATAAATATAGTGAAGATAATATTGCAAATGATGATTATAATGAAGATTTTAAAGATATTAGTTTAAAAAATAATAATAAGGTTGTAAATGAAATAAACTTTCAAATATTAAATAATTTTAGAGAGAAAAATATAAAAAATACATCTAAAAAAGATATCGAAAATAACATTAACAACGTTAAAGATAATATTTTAGAAAATAATAGTAAAGAAAATAAAGATATAAATGTTATTAATAAAAATAAAATAGATAATAACAATATAAATGAACGTATAGATATAAAAAACATCAAAAGAGGTAAGAGAAAAAGATATATTAAAAAAAATGATGAAAGTAAAAATAATGAATTAACGAGTGAAAACGGAGGAAATAGTGGAAATAATGAAGATGATTACTATGAACATACTGAACAAAAAACATCAGACTGTTATGGTTATTAATATTATTTTTTAAATTATACAACATCTTTAATATCTATATTTTTCAATTTTTATACTTTATAATAAATATTTAATAACTAAATATAAGAGATTTATGTCCAAAATAGGCAAGATAATATTATCATCAGTAATTGGTTTTGTAATAACACTATACATATTAGTAGGAAGTATTGCTTATTATTGTGTTTTTAATACTAAAATAGACTGGGATGCTTTTGAAAAGAAGTTTTCTTATATAGCTTCATTTTTTAGTGGTCCTAATGTCCCCGTAGAAGAACAAAAACAAAATAAAGATAAACCTAAAGAAGAATTAGATGAAATGAAAATGATATTAGAAAAAACGGCTAAAGAATCAGAAATAAGATGGAATGAAGCATCGGAATGGAATAAAAAAATGTATGAAGAAAATAAAGTAGAAGAAGTAGAAATAACATCATTTGATAATCTTAAATTAAAAGGATATCTTTATAAAACAGATGATTTTGAAGATAACAATAGATTTGCATTATTAGCTCATGGTTATGGTGCTGATCATACTTGTCATTATAATAATATTAAAGATTTTTATGATTTAGGGTTTAATGTATTAATTATTGACGAAAGAGCTTATGGTAAGTCAGAAGGTACATATACGTCATTAGGATGGAAAGAAAGAATAGATATTAAAGACTGGGCTTGGTATATAGCAAAAAGATTTCCTAACTCACAAATAGTAACATGGGGTATATCAATGGGATCTGCAACAGTGATGTTGTCATGTGGAGAAGATATGCCTTCAAATTTTAAATTATGTATTGCTGATTGTGGTTATAACTCTTTTTATGATCTATTATATTATCTCTGCGGTCATACAATGGGATTACCATCTTTTTTAACAAGATTTATATTATCATCAACTAGTTTTATTGCAAAATTAAGGCATAACACAAATATAAAATTCTCAGTACAAAATGCATTGAAAAAATCTAAAGTACCTATATTGTTCTTTCATGGAGATAGTGATACTTTTGTACCTCTAGAAAATGCTAAAAAGATGTACGACAGCTATAAGAACCCTCATGAATTAGTAATAACTAAATACGCAGGACACTGCAGTTCTTTTATATTAGATCATGATAAATATATCGAAAGCATCAAAAACTTCACAGACACTTACTTGTAAGTAAGCAACTTGTTCTCAAACGCCGAACCGGCTTAATATATAAAATCTTATATTACTTGCCTACTTTTAAAGTAGGCAACAATATTTAATATTATTATATAATGGTCCAGGACTTAGTTCTGGTTGGTTACTTTTAAAGTAACATCAAAAACTAAATTGCAGGAACTTTTAATTAGTACACACAGGAGCACATACAGATCAGTTACTTTTTAAGCCAAAAAGTAACTAAAAAATTAACTTTTTTATCAAAAAACTTAACTAAAAAACCACACCAATCTAAGATTGGATATACGTTCTCAAACGCCGAACCGGCTTTATTACTTGCTTACTTTTAAAGTAAGTCTCAAACGGCGAAGCGCCTTAATATATAATGTATTAAATTACTTATGTGTTCGTCTTTATGAATATAAAGACATCTTGGATCCAACGTCACGTTGGTTGCTTACTTATAAAGTAAGTTAGATATTAATTAGCATTAAGTACTAATCTAAAACCTCTATCATATCTAATGCTATCATATTTATCTTCAAATTTTTGTTCTATTTTAACATTATCATAATAATCAAAACAAGAACCTCCACATAAGGTAAATACTAGTTTTTCGCTAATATCTTCATCATTTTTGTTTATATTAAAATCTTCAGAAGCATCAAATAATTCTTTAGTAATCTCATATGTATTACCTATTAAATCATATATTAAAAAACCATTTGGTTTATATTTATATGATTGTGTAAACATAAATTTCTTTTTTAAAAAATTAACATCCTTATCTCTTAAGTTAAAATAATCTGATGGACGATATATCTGTAAACGTTTTTTTTCTAAATAACTTTTTGCATCTCTTTTATCTAGTTTATTTTTTTTCTTATTCTTCTTATTTTTATTAAAATCCTTTAACTTATTATCTACTTCATCATTTTCAGCTTTTATCCTATCATTTATAGTCTGAATATTGTTTTTTATATTCTCATCAAAAACCTCCATTTGAATAATATCTATATCATTATCTTTCTTAATGTTTTTAACTTCATAAACACAAAAGTCAAACTCATCAGGAGTCATTAACCTATATTTCTTACCATCTATCTCTGATTTTAATCTTATAAATTCCATTATTTGAAAATAAGTTAAACCAACAACAGGATAATTGTCTTTATGCATAAAATAATCCACTAAAGTAGATTCACTAATATCATAATCACCAAGAGAGTCCTTGACACCTCTATAATCTGGTACTAACTTCTTTAAAAAACTTGCTTTCCTTAACTTCCTCTTCTTAGCTATAATTAAAACATCTCTATACTCTTTATTGGTAACCTTATGATCATAAACAAGAAAAGGATTTACTCTAACTAACTTAGAATTTTTATTACCGATTCCATTACGATACATTACACCACCAGGAATATAGATAATATCCATCTTCTCCTTCCTATAAAACTCATTTCTATTTGTATTATAAGTTCCATAATTATCGTCAGGATTAAAAGTCTCATCTCGACTAGCTTTAGTAGTTATTTGATAAAAAACAAAATTTAAAAATAAAACAATATTTATAATCTTCATATTAAACACCCAACTATTTACAATATTACTAAAACATTTATATTAAAAAAACATATTTTTAATTATAAATATTTAATATAATATTTAAAAAATTTATAACCAATATGTAAAAAAATAAAAAATTTTAATTACATTTCACATCAATATCATAAAATCTACTAATACCTGTACCTGCTTGAATCATCCTTCCAGATATAACATTTGTCTTAATACCTTTGAAATCATCAATAGTAGCAGATATAGCAGCCTGATTAAGAATATTAACTGTAGATTGGAAAGAAGCAGGAGCTAAGAACCCTTCTGCACTTAATGACACCTGACTAACTCCTCGTATTATAACCTTAGACTTAGCTTGTACTGCTTTTCTAACCTCCATCTTCTTTTGATTTAACTCAGCAAGTTTCGTATTTTCAAAAGAATAGTCTCTATATGATATCATCTGACCTTTTTTATATTTCATCGAATCACCATTATCGATGATATAATACTTATCTCTTAATGAACAATTAGTATTCATAAAACTATTTTTACTAATAATCTCACCGACAATATAATCTGTATCTCCAGCATCTAAAATCTCAACAAAAGATAACATCTTAGAAACTATAACACTAATATGTTTACTTGAAATATTAACTCCTTGTAAAGAATAAACTAACTGTAACTCTTTTATTAAATAATTACAAACTGCAAAATATCCTTGTGTATTTAATATATCATCAACATTTATATCTCCAGAATTCAACTTAGAACCACATTCAATGATTTCTCCATCCTGAACTAATAAATCAGTATTAATAGGTATAGAATAATTACACTTATATTCAGTAGTATTTGATTGTACTGTTAAGTTTATATTATTTTTATCTATATTAACTATTTTTACTATTCCATCTATCTCTGATAATATTGCAGAATTAGCTTTTGTCTTACCTTCAAATAACTCTGTTACTCTTGGTAATCCTCCGGTAATATCTGTAGATTGTACTAATGTCTTTGGCGTTTTAATAACTATATCACCTTCATTAACATGTTCTCCATCTTTAAAGAATATTCTAGATTTCAAATACACATTGATTCTTATCTCTGATGTATCGTATTTTAATAATAAATATGTTTTATTCTTATCTTTTATATCAAAAACAATATATTCTGTTTTTCCTGTTTTTTGATTTTTTTCTTCTTTTAAAATAACATTATCACCAAAATTTTCATATTTAACAACTCCTTTATTTAATGCAAAGAATAATGAAAAATATGGATCCCAATCAAATAATAAGTCATTTTGTTTTACCCTACTACCCTGCTCAACATATATATTAGCACCATAAGGTACATCATACTTAACTAAAACAAATGATGTTATTGGATGTAAAATGTATATCTTACAGAAACTACTTATGATAATATTCTTATCTTCTTTTTTAATACAATTACAATCTCTTATATCAACAACACCTTCATATTTAGAATATTTTGATGACTCTAAAACCTTACTACTAGCTATACCTCCAAAGTGGAATGTATTTAACGTTAACTGAGTACCAGGCTCTCCAATAGATTGTGCTGCTATAACTCCAACAGCATCTCCTATCTGTGATAAAGTACCTGTAGCTAAACTATTACCATAACATAACGAACATAAACCATTCTTACATTCACATGTTAAAACAGAACGTACATATACCTTTTCAATACCATTTTCAAATAATAACTTAGCTTTATCTTTATCTATTAACTCATTTCTATTAATAATTACTGTATTATATTGAATATTCTTTATTGTTCTTGAACTTATTCTTCCAGTAACTTTATTTATAAATGAAGTCATAAAGTCAGTACTACCATCTTCTAAACAATCCTCTGTGTTAATACAATATTCTCTAGGTGTACAACAATCATATTCATTAATTATAACATCTTGAGCTACATCAACTAATTTTCTTGTTAAATATCCAGCATTAGCAGTTTTTAAAGCTGTATCTGTCATTCCCTTTCTACCTCCATATGTAGAAATAAAATATTCTAAAACATCAAGACCTTCTTTAAAATTAGATGTAATAGGATATTCGATAATAGAATTAGAATCATCACTAGCATTTCTCTGAGATTTAGATATTAATCCTTTCATACCTGCAATCTGTCTTAACTGTTCCCAAGATCCTCTGGATCCAGATACTAACATCAAATAAATACCGTTAAAGTCATTTTCATTGTTTTTATATTCATTAATAAGCTCTTTAGATATCTCTAATGACGACTTAGTCCATACATCAAGAACTTGATTATATCTACCTTTATCAGATATAAATCCTTCTAAATATCTTTTATTAATAATATTAATCGTATCTACTGCCTTACCTATAATATCATGCTTCTTATTTGGAATAATAATATCGTTAACCTTGAAACTTAATCCAGATTTATATGCATATACAAATCCTAAAGTCTTAATATTATCCAAAAATCTAACAACATCAACAGGTTTATTTTCATTAGAATACCTCTGAATAATGTTTTTTAACTTGTTTTTTGAAATAGTATCATTAACAAAACTCCAATCATCAGGTAAATATGAATTAAATATAACTCTACCAGCTGTTGTATTAATGATCTCATTTATGTACTTCTCTTTAAGAATTCTTCTATTTCTAAATTTAATATTAGAATGTAATTTTATCTTACCACATTCAATAGCTAAAACAACTTCATCTTTAGTACCAAATGTTAAACATTTATCATAATCTTCTCCAACTTTCTTCTTTAATGTTAGATAATATAAACCTAAACACATCTCATGAGAAGGCATAAAACAAGGCGTACCATCTGATGTTCTTAAAACATTATTACCAGCTAATACTAATGTTGCTGCTTCTAATCTAGAACTCAACGTTATAGGAATATGTATAGCCATCTGATCTCCATCGAAATCTGCATTGAACTGAGCACATACTAATGGATTTAATTCTATAGCTTCTCCTTCTACTAACCTAGGTTGAAATGCTTGAACATTCATCCTATGTAATGTTGGTGCACGGTTTAATAATACTGGATATCCTCGTAAAAGATTTTCTAATACATCAAATATAACTGGATGTCTACCTTTTAACACATCTTCACCTTCATTAACATTTGAAATATATCCCCTCTTTAATAACCTATTTATAATCATTGGCTTAAATAACTCTACAGCCATCTCCTTAGGAACACCACATTCAAAGATCCTTAACTTAGGATTAATAACAATTACTGATCTTCCTGAATAATCTACACGCTTACCCAATAAGTTCTGTCTAAAACGACCTTCTTTACCTTTTATTAACTCTGTTAATGATTTTAAAACTCTTTCATTTTTAACATTATTAGATCCTGAATTATCAATAAGAGCATCTACAGCTTTCTGTAACATCCTCTTTTCATTTCTTAATACTATTTCTGGTGCACCAACCTCTATTAACTTCTTTAACCTATTATTACTTATTATAACAGAACGATATAAATCATTTAAATCTACAGTAGTAACAGTACCATCTATAATCATTAATGGCCTTAAATCTGCTGGCATCACTGGAAGTATCTTAAATACCATCCATTCTGGTCTGTTCTCAATTACCTTTCTAGAATTGATAAAAGACCTTACTAACTTTAGCCTAGTAACAATAGTATTCCTATCATCAATATTACTTGTCTTTAACTTTTCTTTTAATTCTGCATATAAAGCATCTAAATCTGTATCCCTTAAAAGATCATAAACAGCTTCAGCACCTATCTTAGCTATAAACTTATCAGGATCTGAATTTGGAAGATCTTGATTACCCTCAGGTAATGAACTTATAATAGTATTATACTTATCTATGTCTATTAAATCCAATCTTTTTAAACCTTTTTCAGCCATTACACCTGGATTTATAACAATATAAGCATCATAATATATTAACTTATTTAACTGAGTATAAGGTATTCCTATTATACCTCCTATCTTACAAGGAATCTGTTTAAAAAACCAAGTATTTGCTATAGGAGTAGCTAATACGATATGTCCCCATCTTTCTCTTCTAGATTTCTTTTCAATGACCTCTACACCACATTCATCACATATTATACCTCTATATCTTAAACCTTTATATTTACCACAAAAACACATATAATTACGTGTAGGTCCAAATATTCGTTCACAAAACAATCCACCAAATTCAGCCCTACAATTTTTATAATTTATAGTCTCTGGGGTAATAACCTCACCATAAGACATGTCTAATATAGACTCTGGTGAAGCTAAACTTAACGTTATCTTTGAAAAATTATTTACTTTTTTACCTCTTTTATTCATATATACATTTTTTATTAATTAGAAAAAGTTATTCTTAAACCAATAGCTGTCAATTCTTTCATTAAAACATGAAATGATTCTGGAACATTAGAATTATAAACAGGTTCTCCGTTTAATAATGCCTCATAAGCTTTCTTACGACCAATAATATCATCTGATTTAATGGTTAACATCTCTTGTAAAAGATTAGCTGCTCCATAAGCTTCTAAAGACCAAACCTCCATCTCTCCAAATCTTTGTCCTCCAAAATGAGCTCTACCACTTAATGGCTGTTGTGTAATAACAGAATACTGTCCTATAGAACGAGCATGTACTTTATCAGCAACCATATGATTAAGCTTAATCATATATATCATTCCTACAGTACTCTTCTGCTCAAATTTCTCTCCTGTTAAACCATCATATAACTGTACTTCTGCACAATCTGGTAATCCAGCTTTATTTAACTCTCCATTTATAGAATCTAAATCAAAACCAGAGAATATAGGTGTTGCATATTTACATCCTAACTTCTCTCCAGCCCATCCTAATAAAGTCTCAAAAACCTGACCGATATTCATTCTTGAAGGAATTCCTAATGGTGTTAATACCATATCTACTCTTGTACCATCTTCTAAAAATGGCATATCCTCCTCCTTTAATATCTTAGATATAACTCCTTTATTACCATGTCGTCCTGATAATTTATCTCCAATCTGTAATTTTCTTTTATTAGCTATAGTAACCTCAGCCTTCTTTAATACCTCATCAACTAAATAATCACCATGCAATATCTTATATTCTTCACTATAATATCTATGTAAAATCTCATTTTGCTTTTCTAATGTATTATCTATTAATTTTAATATCTTATTATTTATATGTTCATCTTCTGTCCAATCATCAGCAATAGTATCTTCTAATGATGTAAAATAATTTAAATTTGAATACTCTATATTAGTACTATCTACATCTCCACCTATTAATAACACATTATCTCTAAGATTTTTCTCTGTAAACTTCTCTCCTTTATTTATCAATATCTCACCATATTTATGAAATACACCAGCACTAACAACATTTTTTAAAATTTTTACAAACTTAGATATGGCAACTTCTGTAAATGCATCTAACTCTTGATTATATTTTTTCTTTAGAACTGCTATCTCTTCTTTTAATGTCTTTGCTGTTTTCTTTGCAACTCTTCTATTATATAACTTAGTATTTATCACTGTACCTTTTGTAAATGGTGGGACTACTAAAGAATTATCTAACATCTCACAAGATTTCTCACCAAATATAGCTCGTAATAACTTACTTTCTGAAGTTATATAATTATCAACTCTAGGTTTAGCTTTTCCAACTAATATATCTCCTGAGTTTACAAAGACACCCTCTTTAACAATTCCATTTTCATCTAAGTTCTTCTTCTTATCAGCTGTTAAAGTATAGACATCTCTTATCATCTCCTCATTACCAAACTTAGTACTCTTAGTACAAACAACAAATTTTTCAATACATATAGATGTAAAGACATCATCTTTAAGAAGTCTTTCTGAAATAACTATAGAATCCTGGAAGTTATATCCATTACAAGTTACAAAAGCTACTTTTATATTCTTACCAAGAGCTAACTCTCCTTCTTTAGTTGAAAAACCTTCTACAAGTACTGTTCCTTTATGAACCTTTTGACCCTCTTTAACGATAGGTTTATAGTTCTTACATGTCTTCTGATTAGTACCAACAAACTTTGTTAAATTATAAGTTCTTAACTTTCTATCATAATAACAATCATCTTCATCTTCTGTAATATCATAATCTATTATTATCTTATTGGCATCAACATATTTTACTACACCATCTCCTTCTGCATATATAATAGTCCTAGAATCTTGACATACTTTTCTTTCTACACCAGTACCTACTATTGGAGCTTCAGGAACTAATAATGGAACAGCTTGTTTTAACATGTTTACACCCGTTAAAGCTCTTGATGAATCGTCATTTTCTAAAAATGGTATTACTGATGCAGCAACAGAAAACGGTTGATTAGAAACAACATCCATATAATCAACTTCATTTTTATCTACTAGCTTAAAGTCATCAGACATCCTAGCTTTAACTAAATCAACTAATATATTACCATCTTTATCTATAGGAGTATTAGCTGGTATTATCTTCTTACCTAACTCATCACTAGCTGATAAATATACTATATTATTATTATCTAAATCTACTTTAGCATTTGTTACAACCCTATATGGTGATAAAATAAATCCATATCTATCTGTCTTAGCATGCATAGCTAATGATGATATAATACCAATAGAACTACTTTCTGGAGTTTCTACTGGACATATCCTACCATACTGAGAATAATGGATATCTCTTATCTCTGTAGATGTACTATTTTCATCAATACCTCCATCTCCACCTGCTGATATCCTCCTCTTATGCATAATCTCACATAATGGATTTATCGAATCCATAAACTGTAATAATGGATTAGTAGCAAAGAAAGAATTTATAGAAACAGATAAGATACTACAGTTTATAAGATTATATATATTCATATCTGCTCTATCACAGACATTCATTCTTTCCTTTGCTATTCTAGATATTCTTTGGAAACTTATTCTAAACATCTCATAAAGTTTCTCACCTATAGTTTTTAATTGTTTATTTCCATAATGGTCTATATCTACAATCTCTTTCTTTTTATTTATAACATCGAAAAAGTATGACAATATTCCTTTTACGTCTACCATCGATAAAGCACCTTCGTATTTTAATGTTTTCTTTTTCTTACCTAATATATCATTTATTCTTTTTCTACCAACAATACCTAAATTAAATGTATTAGGATTTTCTATTAAATTATAAAAAAACTTTCTAGCAACAACAATATCATTAGTTGAAAAATCATTTAAACAAGCTTTATAAATAGCAAATAAAGCATCTTCCTCTGTTTCAACGGAATCTGCATTTATAGTATTTATAAATATCATATACTCGTCTATTACCTTTTGTTTTACCTTAAATACTAATATACTCTTATCACCATTATTGATAATCTTTTTGATAACATCATCGTCAATAACCGTCATAGAAGCTATTAACAAATTAGATTTCTTTATTACAAAAGACTTCTCTTCACCATTGTTTTTTAATACTCTATATGCTAATTTTTTACCTTTAGCTTTTTCTAGTTCTTCAGGATTAGTACAATCTATCTCATCAACTAACCCAAAAATGTTAAATAAATCATAAGCAGTTTTATATCCTAATGCTCTTAAAAATGTGGAAATAAATACTTTAGATTTTTTATTAAAAGCTACAGACATCTGCATCTTCTGATTAATAACAAATTCTATCCAGACTCCGACCTGAGGTATGATCCTACAAACACAATCTAATGGAGAAAATCCAGATTTTTTATTATTAGTAAAAGATACTCCTGTAGACTTCTCTATCTGCATAACACCTACTCTCTCTATACCATTGTATATAAATGATCCAGACTTGGTAACATATGGTATATCTCCAAAATATACATCTTGTTCTAAAACACCATCACTAGAAATTAACCTAAATTTTAATATTAAAGATACAGCATAACTAACACCTCTTTTTAAACACTCTGCTGGAGAATATTTTGGTGGCTCTATCTTATAATCAATAAAATCTAATATAAATTCATCTTTAATACTCTTTACAGGGAAAAAACTTTTTATCAACCTATATAATAACTCATCAGACCTCTTCTTTCTATAAGCACCAAAAGGTAATAAATTATAAAAAGACTTAAACTGAAGTGATAATAAATCAGGAGCTAATCCATCATTATTTTTGATATATTTCTTACTATATATTCTTTCTGGTGATTCACCAACAAACTCATTATCAATAGTAAAAAAATTCCTTTCATTATTATCAAATAAAAATCTTGAATCAAGACTATTTAGATCTACAATATTATCATCATTATCTTGATTTTCTTCATTATCATCAGTACTGTCAAAAGTAGTATCTAGACTACTAAACTTATCTTCAGTATAAGCTTTGTCGATATTTTCATCATCATCATTATCTAGATTTTCATCCATTTCATCATAAAATTCATTATCTGTAACACCAGTTTTCCCACTTTTTTTATCAATTTTTTTTTTTTGTGATTTTTTAACCATAGAAAATAAATATGAAATTATATTTTAATGCTAACCTCATTTATTTAAAGCAACAAATTTTTACAAAAAAATAACACAAAAAATTATTTCATTTTTTTTATATTCAAAAAAATTTAATTATTCATGTTTTAATTTTGATTAAAAATAAATAAATACAATAAAAAAATATAACTAAAACATATAGATAAATGATAGAAAACAAAAGTTTTCGTTTAAACGAGTTAAGTAAAATAACAAACTTAAAAATGAATGAGATTATAAATATATTAAAACAACATAATTATAATCTTACATTAAACCCAAATTTAAAATTGACAGCAGAGCAAGTTAAAATAATAAATGATCATGTTAATAGTTCGTCGAAAAATATAACAACAGATGAAAAAAAAGATTATGTTTTAGATAATAGCCTGATAAATAACATAAAAAAATTTTCAGTATTAAACATAAAAGATAATAATGATAATAACGAAACATCTAAAAAAAAAGATACAAAAAATGATCAAGAGAAGAAAAAAAAAGATATCGACAATAATAAAAATTTTAATATCGTTCTAAATAACGATGATAATGACGATGATGATGAAAAAATAGATGATGATGATATAAATAAAACTAACAACTATAGTTTTGAAAAAAATTTAAATGATAATCCTATAGTAAATAACTACGACGAAAGTTATGTTGACGATTCTGGTCTATTTAAAATATATGGTTCTATCGACACAAATAAATATAATGAAATAAAAAGAAATAAGCCACTATCTTCTAAAAACAATAAAAAAGATAAACAAAAAACTAAAAATAAAGATAACAAAGATAAAAAAGATTTTATAGATAAAAAGAATTTTAAAGATAAAAATGATAGAGAAGATAAAAATGAAAGAAATAACAGAAACGATAGAAATGATAATTTATTTACAGATAAAAAAGATAAAAAAGACAAATCATCAGAATATAATAATATAAACAATAAAAATCAGAAAAATAATAATAAAAACGATAACAATAAATCTGATAAAAAACCTTTTACACAAGATGGGTTTAATAACAATACAAACAAATATAATACCAAAAAGACAAGTGAAGAAATAAAATTAGAAAATAGAAAATATCAACTTCTAAAACGTGAAAAAGTTGAAAAAAAGAAAAGCTTTAAACAACATGAGATAAATAAAAAGCAAAGACAACTGACAGTAACCGAATTCACATCAATAAAAGATCTTGCTATGTTGATGAATAAAAAAGAAGAAGATCTTCAAAAAAAATGTACCGAACTCGGACTAAAAATAACATTATCACAAAGTCTTGATAGAGATACAATATTATTATTAACATCAGAATATAACTACGAAATAACTTTTGCAGAAGATGAAATAATAAACAAATATATAACTAATAATATTGATGAAAATAACTTAAAAAAAAGAATACCTATCGTAACCGTAATGGGCCATGTTGATCATGGTAAGACATCATTATTAGACTATATAAGAAAGACTAATGTAACTAAAAAAGAAGCAGGAGGTATAACACAACATATAGGTGCTTATAAAACTAAGACTCCTAAAGGTGATGAGATAGTATTTTTAGATACACCTGGTCATGAAGCTTTTACTGCAATGAGATCTAGAGGTTGTGATATAACAGATATAGTGATAATAATAATAGCTGCTGATGATGGAGTAAAACCTCAGACTATAGAAGCTTTAAATCAAGCTAAAAACGCTAACATACCAATAATATTTGCCATAAATAAAATAGATAAAGATGGTGCTAATCCTGATAAGATAAAAGAATCGTTATCACAGATGAACTTCCTAGTAGAAGATTGGGGTGGTAAATATCAATGTCAATATATATCTGCTAAAACAGGACAAGGTGTTGAAGATCTATTAGATAAGATATTATTAGAAGCTGAGATGTTAGATCTAAAAGCTGATTATAACATAAGAGCTAGAGGAACGGTAATAGAATCGTCATTAGAAAAAGGTAGAGGTTATATAAATAACATGATAGTTCAAAATGGAGAATTAAAAGTAGGAGATATAGTCGTGACATCGAAATACTATGGTAAGATAAAAGGTCTTATCGATGATAATGGTAAAAATGTCAAGAATGCATATCCATCAGATCCAGTACAGATAATAGGTATCAACGGCCCATCTAAATCTGGTGAGAAGTTCTATGTTGTGGAAAATGAAAAAATAGCAAAATCAATAATAGAAGAAAAGGAAAAAGTAATAAAAGAACAAATGATAAGAGTTCAAAATATAGACAAGACAAAGCCAACAAATAATTATAAAGATGATAAAAATAAAAACAACACTATAACGGACAAACAAGAAGAAAACACTGAAGAAAAAGAAGAAAAGAAGGTAATAAACATAATAATAAAAACAGATGTATATGGTTCGGCACAAGCTCTATCTGATTCTCTAGTGAAACTAAGTGAAGAAAATATAGATATAAACGTAATACATAGTGGCATCGGAAGTGTAACAGAGTCAGATATATTATTAGCATCTACATCTAAATCACAAATAATAACATTTAATGTTAAAAATCAAGGTTCGATATTAAAGTCAGCAGAAAAAAATAATATAAAGATATCGTCATTTAACATCATATATGATGCTATAGATTACGTAAAGCAAGTTATAGATGATATCAAAAGCGAGAAGAAAGTAGAGAAATATATAGGAAAAGCTGAGATAAAAGCAATATTTGACATATCTAAAGTTGGTAAGATAGCTGGTTGCGTAGTATTAGAAGGTCCTATATTCAAAAAGAACATAGTAAAAGTAATTAGAAATGATGAAACAATATTCACCGGTGAAATAAAGACATTAAAACATCAAAAGACAGAAATGGACTCTATAAAGACATTCGGAGAATGTGGAATATGTATTAAACACTACGAAGACTTCCAAATAGGTGACTTCATCGAATTCTACGAGTTACTTGAAAAGTAGGCAACTTGGAACTTTTTGTAAAAAATTCCACAAAAACTTACTCTAAGAGTAACCAGTACCTTCTCAATCGGCGAAGCGCCTGTTACTTAAAAAAGTAACCAATTCGAAACTTTCTCAAGAAAGTTTCACAAAGACCTACTTTTAAAGTAACCACCAGTACTAAGTACTGGACATTAGGATGTCTTTACATACGTAAAGACGAATACATAAGTAATTTAATACATTATATATTAAAATACATTATATATTAAATATTGTTGCTTACTTTTAAAGTAAGTCTCATACGCCGAACCGGCTTAACATATTATATAATATAAACAGTTATTATTGTTGGATCCAACGTCACGTTGGTTGATTAATTATAATTAAGATTGGTATTTTTATATTTAAATAAATCAATAAATTTAAGTATATAAATTAAATCTATTATAGAATCATTTATCACTAATATAATTTTAATTAATTATTAACTAATCATTTAAATTTAAAAGTAGAAGACGAATCATTATATTTCCAATCAAATTTTAATCCATTAAAAATTAAATGTTCTAATTCAACAGTATCACTAGAAGTTAAACAATAATTATTATAATCTTCTGTAATATAATCCTTATATGGTTTATTAATTTCATCATACTCTTTTTTATAATCAGATATTTTTATTTCTGCTTTTTCTTGTAATGCTTTATTATATCTTACAAGTTCTAATTTTTTATGTTTAGATAAATATGATAAAACCTTTCTAATAAAAAAAACAGATTTTATATTATTAATACTAAACTCATTTTCTTTTAATTTTATTCTTATAAATGTATTATTTACAGAATTATTTTTTATTTTTTCACAGAAATTTTTTTCTTTTTCAATAACATAATTAATACCTTCTAAAAATGATTCACATTTTTTATTAAACTTATTTCCAGTATTAATATTATCTATTTTTTCGTTAATATTATAAATTTTAAACAATTTATTTATATCATTAAATATTTTTTTGTAGCGATAATTTAAGAGAGTTATTAATTTTTTTATATCTTCACTATCAGTATCTTCAATTGCTTTTAATTTATCTCTTCTTAAATAACGTTCTAAAATTTCATAATATTTAATAATTTTATTTTTATGTGATTCAAAATTCTTATTTAATTCATTTTCTTGTTTTTCTCTTTGTTTTCTTAAATATTCTCCACTATTAATGTATTTCAATTTATTAATTTTTTCTGCAGAAATTTTTTCTGTAATATCAAAATAATCAGTATTATATTCTTTTTTAAAATTAATATGATTAACTAGAATATTTTTATTAAATTTAAAACCATATTTATTTTCTGTTCTAAATTTACTTTTTATAAAATTCTTTTTTTCATTTTTACTTTCAATTCTGAGATGATTATCATATTTTCTATAAATATTCTTATTATAAATATTCATTGCATTAAAATTTAATAAGTTCGAAGATAAAACACCATATTTTAATGATGTTTTTAAAAAATTTACATTTTTCATAAAACCTTTGTTTATTGATTTTAAAAAAAAACAAACTATTAATAATATTTTTTTAAAATATGTTTTTTCTATAAATAAAATAATTGTAATATATTTGTATTTGTAAAAATTAACTATTAACTAAAAATTTAAAAATATCTTATTTTTATATACTTTTTCTTTTATTTTATTAAATTTTATTAGCTTTTAAATATAGATGACGTATTTTATAAATAAAAAAATTATAAATAATTCATTTACAAAAGCTGCTAATGATGAATATTTTGTAGATAAAAGTGAATTAATAGAAAAAATAAATAAATTAATTGGTTCTTCATCACAATTTTTATGTATAACACGTCCAAGAAGATTTGGAAAAACAATAAATGCAATGATGTTAGAAACATATTATTCTAAAAATGCTAATAGTAAAGAAATTTTTGATAAATTAAAAATCTCTAAATCTGATACATATGAACAGCATCTTAATAAGCACAATGTGATATATATAACTTTTAACAATAATGCTGGTGAAGATAATACTTATGAAGAATATATTAATTTTTATATTGATGGTTTAAAAAAAGATATTAAAGAACTTTGGCCAGATATTGATATAAATTCAAAGATTTATGTATTATTAGAACAAATATATTCAAAAACTGGGGAAGGATTTATATTTATCATCGATGAATGGGATTTTATCTTTAATAATAATCTTTTTACTGAACAAGATAGAGATAATTTTTTATTATTTTTAAAAAATCTATTAAAAGATAAACCCTATGTAGATTTATGTTATATGACAGGAGTTATTCCAATTGCTAAATATTCAACAGGTTCAGCGTTAAACATGTTCAGAGAATATAACTTCTTAAATGATGATAAATATTATAAATTCTACGGTTTTACGACAGAAGAAGTGGAAAACATTTGTAATCAACAAGATAAAGTTACCATGAAAGATCTTAAAGAATGGTATGATGGATATAAAATACAAGACATTGACATATATAATCCAAGATCTGTTGTTTGTGCTTTATCTGATGGATCGTGTAAGAGTTATTGGACTAATACTGGGCCTATGGATGAGATAATATATTTTATAAATAACAACGTTACTGATGTAAAAAAGGATATTATAATGATGATTTCTGGAGAGCCTGTTTATATTCAATTAGAAGGATATGGTACTGAAAATCTATCATTAGAAACAAGAGATGAGATACTTTCTGCAATGTCTGTATATGGTTTGTTAAGTTATCATGATG
>Ga0256405_10004364_pt1 | contig 26629 bp, 24 predicted proteins | sample RumenRJG_02DNA_FD_189096 | JGI IMG/M metagenome (GOLD analysis project Ga0256405, IMG submission 189096) | Bovine rumen microbial communities from Lethbridge, Alberta, Canada - RJG_02 | ecosystem: Host-associated > Mammals > Digestive system > Stomach > Rumen | place: Canada: Alberta... | reverse complement strand
GTGCTGAATATCTACACAGAGAACCGAGCTTATGCAAAACCCTTCAAAACAGAATTCGGATAAGAATCCTTTCTTTCCGGTTAGAATCTGCGTATTACCTCAAGTCGCATCGTGGGGTAAGGGGATGGTGGCTACATATTGATGTTGTGCTGTTGCTTTTTACTGAAAGCTGCTACTAACGACTCATAAATCTACCCTTAATCGTGTATTGGATGATAGTTGCGGATTTTAGGGTGTATATAAAAAGTCTTCTGCAAGAACGGAACAGGGTTTCTTTGCTTCTTTCTTTCTCGCCTTGCGTGCTCATGAAAGAAAGAAGTTGGGCGGCATTTTTCAGCCGTCCGACTTCTCTTGCTTATGGATTATATTTTTCCCTCTTCGTGATAGGAGTAATATGCTCCGTCCGTTACGATAACATGGTCGAGGAAGTGGATGCGCATGACCTCACAGGCTTTCTTCACGCTCTGCGTCAGTGTATCGTCAATTCTGCTGGGACGTATGCTGCCGCTGGGGTGGTTATGGCAGACTGCCATGATGGTCGCATTGTTAAGAACTGCCTCACGTATCATAATCCGTATATCTGCACTCACCTCGGTTATACCTCCTTGGCTGATGCGCTCAGACTTGATAAGGCGGAAGTTCTGATTTATCAGCAGGATGTGAAACTCTTCCGTTGCGAGGTCTTGCATCTTGGGCAGCATGTGGTTGTAGATACGTGTGGCAGTGCTCATTTCGGGATGCAGTTCGGGTGTCGCTATCTGCCTGCGCTTGCCCAACTCTACGGCTGCGAGTATCTTGCATGCGGTTTGTGTGCCGACTCCCTCGATGTTGAGGATTTCATCGAAACGAGCCTTGCCCAAAGTGTTGAGGTTGTGGTTGAACCTGCCCAATACTTGGTTGCCAATATCCACTGCGCTGTACTGCTGCGTACCGCTGCCAATGAGGATGGCAAGTAGTTCTGCATCGGTCAGTGACTCTGCGCCTAAACGCTGTAATCTCTCGGTGGGGCGGTCTTCGGGTGCCCACTGCTTAATGCTCATTCTTAATGCTGTGTTCATAATCAGTTGTACTTATAATTGTTTGTTCTACGATAGTTCTTTGTCTTGGCGAGGAACATAGCCATTCTGACGTGTGCCCCTGCCGATTCCATCCGCTCCTTGAATGCGTCTGATGTCCTGCCCGATGTGCAGATGTCGTCAATGAGTAGGATGCGCTTGCCCTTGAAGAAATCCTCGTCTATCCACACATTGTCCTCGGCTGCGTGTTCTCCGCAAATGTGTACCTTCTCTCGCTTTCCGATGACATGGACATGCTCGAACCCGTCTATTGCACCACATAGGGCGGACAACTTGGCAGAGAAATTGCGGAACCTGCGGGTATAGGTCTGTTGGCAACTTGCAGGGATGCAGACTATCACAGTGTCCTTCAAGTCCATCAATGAGAGAGCCTTGCCGATGAGCCGTGAAGCCTTGTCGGTAGCATAGCGTCTGCCTGACTTGAAGTCAAGGATGAAGCGGTCGTTCTCCAGTGTGTCGAATGATGCACGACGGAGGTAACGCTGTGGCACATAGTCGAGAAGGGCGTACTTAAACATATTCAATCTGCTTTTGATGTTCAACTTTTGTTTTTTGCGGATTCAGGAGCTGTGAAGTGAGTTCCTACTGAATCAAATCCGTACTCCGTGAATCCTTCGTTTTTTTTTGCGTATTTCTATCGCCGTTTGTTTCGTTCCTGTGGCTCCATCAAAGGTTGCAGATTGGATACGGCAAGTTTTTTCGGCAAAATACTACCCCTTGCGGTGTGGAGATTTTCCCGAAAACCCATGTGGCTTGAACTTTCCATTCCAATCTGCGGTTTTACCTTTGCCACGGGAACGTATCTAACGGGCGTACTGAAATACCTGCGAAGGTTCACGGGTCGGATTGCAATCAAGTGGCTTGCCCTTCTTCCTGGCAATGCCTGAGAAAACGAGAGTTTTGGATGTCAAAGAGTGAATACAAGAACGGCATACTGAAAAGGAACACCCCTAACGATGAACAAAGAAAAGCAGGGACAGCAAGACCATGAAGCAGGTGTGCATCGGAAGGGACGGACAAATGCTTGTCATCTGTCCGGCGCATCCGATGTACTCTTGTGGGGATTGCCCATCAGCAGACAACTCTCTATGTCTCTCCCTTTGACCGTGGGCGAAGAGAAAGACATGGAATGTTGTATGCCTGAATGCTTTTCCATCAGTTCCTCCTAAACCTCATAGCCGACAGCCGTCATTGAGTGCTCTCCTTTTAGGAGTGGCAAATGGAGAAGTGAGCCAAGCGGGAGAGTCTGCCCGAATACTTTCAGGCAGGTATTCGCTTCGCTATCTTCTCGCCAATCGGCTGCCATGTCATTCTCTGAGGCTCGTCCCCAGAGTATGAGATGGCAGAAAAGGACAGCACCAACGACGAAGCCGTCGGCCATGAGGTAACTGGAGGAACTTGAAATACCTCTACAAAAGCAAAATACGTGAAATGGAATACATCTACGGATAGACAAGGACAGGAAAGAAAATGGAAACAAAGCGTGTTTAGTGTTAAATGGACTTCTGTGTCAAATGGACAGCATAAACAAAAGGGTATGAGAAAGCAGGGACAGCAAGCCCTAAAGACAAGTGTGCATTGGAAAGGTGGGCAAGCCTGCTCGTCTGCCTTTCCAACGCATTCTTGGCAGGGATTGCCCCCTCCAGCATCCAACTCTCTGTATCTTGCCCTTCACACCAGTGGGATGAGCAAAATACAGAATGTCGGATGCCTGAATGCTTTTCATCTTCCGCCTTATCACCATGACAGACTGCCGTCATTGAGGCCGTCCGAAAGGAGTGACATTAGGAGAAGTTAGCAGGCTATCTTCTCGTCGCTCCATTGCCATAGCATTCTCTTCGGCTTGCCCAAGAGTATGTTACGGCAATAAAAGGACAGCCCAATAACGAAGCAGTCTGCCGTGGGGATAATGGACGGACAATGAACCTATCGTAAGAAAAAGGAAATCGTTACCAAATGGAAACAGGTAACTAAAAGACATAAAATAGCCAAGGAAAATGTAACAAAAACCTATAAAAACGTTAAGTTTCTGCCCGTTTCTTTGGTGGTAACAGAATAAATGATTATCTTTGCACTCACTAAGAAGCGTTCTTTGGAAATGTGTATAACGAGACAGAATATGTAATTCAGCTCGTTTCTAAATCGTTACCTAATTACCATTCAAAGCGATGTAACGAAATGATTTCTAAAGAGTTATGATTTTCCCCGTAACAACTATAGAAGATTATACGTTCCTTAATTGCTCTGGCTTAACTTCTGTTATCATACCTAACAGTGTGACAAGTATTGGTTTTGATGCTTTCGAAAATTGTTCTGGTCTTACCTCCGTTACTATCGGTGACAACGTGACAAGCATAGGGAATAGTGCATTCTCTGGTTGTTCAGGCTTGACTTCTGTCACCATCGGTAACAGCGTGACAACTATTGGAAACAATGCATTCGAATCATGCATCGGCCTAACTTCCGTCACCATCCCCAATAGTGTGACGAGTATTGGCATATATGCTTTCTGGGGGTGCTCTGGCTTGACTTCTGTCACCATACCTAACAGTGTGATAAATATTGAAGGGGGGGCGTTCCAAGACTGCTCAAGTTTAACTTCCGTTACTATACCCAATAGCGTGACGAGCATTGGATGGTGTGCGTTCCAAGGATGCTCAAATATAACCTCCGTTACCATCGGTAATAGTATACAGAACATCGGTAGTTTAGCATTCGGAGATTGCCCCGAACTTGATGACGTAACCTGTTATGCGGAAAGCATGCCTAATACAGACACAGATTCTTTTAAAGATTCCTACATAGAATATGCTACACTACATGTACCTGCAGGTTCTATTGATGCCTATAGTGCTGCAGAAACTTGGAGTGATTTCGGCACCATCAAAGCTATAGAATATGAATCCTTTGGAAATGAGAATGGAGACGGCTACTGGTCGACATATTACAACAGCATGGGTAACTTTGAGGCTGATGATAATACAAAAGTCTATACAGCTTCTTTAGATGAATTACAAGAGAAACTGGTGCTCACTGAAGTCACAGACAAGATTATCAAAGCTGGTCAGGGCGTGATATTGAAGTCGACAAGTGCAAACGCCAACTTAGCATATACATCGGCAGAGGGTACAGAAGGATTCTATACTAATAATGCATTGAAGGGATTTGATGAAGCAACAACAACGACAGCAGTAGAAGGTACAATTTATGTACTGGGAGAGGATTCATCAAAAGAACTGGGTTTCTACAAATATTCAGGGACCACGTTGAATGCTCATAAAGCTTATCTGGAAATAAATGCCTCTTCAGCTCGACAATTCTACTCGATTGATGACAACACTACGGATATCAGCAGAATAATGAATGCTCCTAAAACAACTGAACAGATATTCAATTTACAAGGTCAGCAAGTTGCTCATCCTTCAAAGGGTGCCTATATCGTGAATGGTCATAAAGTAATTATCAAATAGAAAAGTAGTATGGAAATAAATAATATAATGTACGTGCACAAAGGCACATACAAAGCTCCACAAATAGAAATAATCAAACTGGACTTTCAGCAGATAATATGTACCTCAGAGCTTGACCTGCATGATGATTCAGAAGAGATTGATGTACAGTGGTAAATAGTAGACAGCAAACCGCCGCAATTGATAAACATTCCCCGCAGCCTCAGTAATGAAGTTACGGGGAATGTTATTGAGCAGAAATAATGCATGCAATTCGCACATTTGCAATTCTATGCCAACTTACGATACATGCCTTTGTCCTCACCAGAACGTATCTTCTCAAGAAGGCCTTCGTCCTGCAGGCGCTTGATGCGGCTGTTGATAGAATTCTTATTACCATCATAGCCATACTCACGGTCAATGTCCTCAGCGCAACAGGGATTTGGCAGCCTACGAAAAGCTAACAAGGTTTTCTGCTGATGGCGAACGTTCGAGGCCTGTTCGGTGGCGAGGTCATCATAGAGTTTTTCGCCTACAGGAAGTGCAAATAACTGTTGGAAAGCAAACTGCGCATCGCATACGGCCAAGACAAAATCTATGTCGATTTTATCCACAGCAAAGTTAGGACCACACTTGTATTTTCCGCCGTCCTCCACCATCTGATCCATGTGACGTGACACTATGTAGGGTAGAGCAAGGTTAAGTGCAACCAATATGGGTCTTTTCACTAAATCTTCCAGGGCCTTACTTTGCTCGTCTTTTGCATCTTGCATGATTCGTGCATTCCAAGCGTGAAGCGCGTCGGATATAGCTTTTATGGGTATCTCGCCCTTCGTAGCATCAAGAAAATACGAAAACTCGCGCAAACGATTATCACGCTGACGGTCGGCATCGTCGTACTCATGGTTTTCAATGATTTCAAAGTTACTGTCCCCCATTGGCACAATTCCAAGTCGCTGTGGCAAACCTTTGGCAAAAGTGGTTGGCGTAATCTGTCTCGACATGGCAGAAGGGGTGCCGCTAAAGAGTGCATTATAGTGTACATCGTATTCACCAACCATGCTTGAGGAAGTTTTAAGGAAAGAGCCTGCCGGCTCATTTCCCAGTGATTTATAAAAGAGCTGCTCAATATTCATGTAAGATTTTTTTTGTTGAGCCAATACATCGTCGAGTTCACTATTCTGCTGGAAGACATGGAGAGGAAATTCCACCCCATCAATTATCTCTTTTGCATTAAATTCTGCCTCCCTGATAGCAGCTGCAGAAGCTTCAGATGGTATACATCTCATCACCCCCCGTGGACGTGGCAATTTGGATTTCTCAGCACCATTCTTCATTTCGCGTTCTTCGTTATATCGATTCAGTGCCTCTATCTGTGCTGCATCAGCAGCCTTGATAGGCTCCATCATAATACGATATAAAACAATCGCCAACGATTTTCCGCTACCGGTTCTACCTATCAGTTCCACTATTGTGTTAATTCTTAGGTCGCGCCCTGGAGCCGTAAATAACTTATAGTACATACGTGTCATCAAGGTGGCACCAAGACAACCTCCGACATAAAGTCCAGCTATATAATGTTTGCGCTTCAGACGATGACACACGAGACGAAGCAGTTCGAAGTGCTTAAAGAATTTTTTCTGTAGACGCTCACCGATACGATTAAGTAGCTGCAAAACTTCATCGTCGGCACTAAGAGACTGACCCACAAGTTTTGAACGTTGTTCACGGACTAGCAAACTATATTTGCGTGAACATACCTGTTCAATGGCTCGACGCATCTCTTTTGAAGGCTGTGGGTCATTGAAGTTCTCCGACTCACGCTTATGAAGCAGTTTGCGGCCAGCATCCACTATACGTTCTATCTCGCTCATACCACGTTCGGTAATGATATCCTGTACCCAAGAAATGGCTAGCAAAGCGCGTTTGGCTCGTTCAGGGTCACCATCGAAGAGGATGAGAAAGTCATAGTAAAGCTTCAAAGCAGCACGGTGACGGATGGAGGGACCTTCTGGATACATGGTGTTAACAAAGTCGAGCACATTGTAGCCCAACCATTTTAACTGTTCTTCGTCCAAGTCCTTTGGCTTCACTTGTTCGGCCAGTTCCTTGGCGGACTCAGATACTGCTGTATCGGCGGCTTTTGCTGTGGTTGAAACAGAGTCTGAAACTTCATCGAAACGATTCTCTGGATTGGTGGGGCCGCAATGCCCCTCCCCCTGACGATATTCGCTGGCATACAGTCGGTCAAACTCATTCTCAAACAAATTTTGTTGTTCTGTCATAATAGTCAAATTTAAAAGGGTTAAAATTATAGATTAAAGAGTTTCTTCTCGTCGATGTAGAAAATATCCTGACGACGGCAAGCGTATGAAATTCTACTTGCATCAATGCATGAATCATCAACAACAGGCTTGCCAGTGGAACCTAACATCCCCAATAGTCCAAGATCGCGAGCCAAACATATTTGATTGTCGGCAATGTTCCCAAGCTGTGGCTTAATTTCTCCTACTAGGCGCAGGCCATGACCCGATGACGTCTTGTGGGCAAAGGGGATCTCCCAAGGAAAACCTGGCACCTGCGTACGCAGGAAAATCTCGTAAGGGTCTATTTTTAGATGATCCGCATCGAACATAAAGAGACCTGAGAGACGAATGCCTTCGAGTTTGCGACGACGCTTCATGACGGGTTGTCCATTCTCGTCGAGTACGGGATTGTTCAGCTTGTCGGTGACGGGTACGAGATCGAACATTGTGGCCGCAAAAATAAAACACGGCAGCGACATCTTCAGCCAGTTAGTCCACTGCAGAAGTTTTTCAGCCGTGGTCATCTGAAGAAACTTCTCGCCAGAACGGGGTTTGGTTCCTTCCTTCATACAGAACTGCTGGAAGTCACTGCGACGAGTCCACTGGTCTAATGGAAGCCCTTGGGCTATTGCTTGATCAATCTCCTGTCGGGTGGCAATTTTCCATGCTACCTGAGCCGAGTCGACGATAGAGTTGAAGACTGCAAGCGTGCAAGGTAGACACTCGCCATAAAACTGATTGTCTTGATAAGTAAAACGATACGATTCCATAATACATTATTTATTATTGGTGGATTGATGATTTAATAGTTCATTACGATATCTGCCTATCGTCACATTCATCGCCGACTGAGCCTGAAGTAAGTCACGGTCAATCTGGTTGGAGCAATTCAAACGTGCCATGATGCTTACCTCTTGTTTTTCAGAATCGAGCCAGATTTGAAGATTCTGACCATTATCATAGAGCATGCGACCTTGGCTACCCTCAACCAGTTGGGGAGCTTGCTTGCGTTGGTCGGCAGTCAGCAAATGAAAGAGTTCCTCCATCTCGGCAACCGGATCTACCGACTCGCCGTCGATGTTCAGATGAAGCGAATAGCTCGATTCCTTCTTTCCAAGATTCTTGCAAAGCGTAGAATTACCAATCTGCTTCAGCATTTCACGGGTGGGCTCACCCTTACCTACCACGGGATGAAATTCGGCATAGTCCGTTCCTTCCCATCGGTGCATCGTCCCTTTGACTACAGAGTCAGCCTTGCGGCGCGGACGATTCACGCACTCTCTTAAGCCAAGCGCTGACCCATCAGCCTTGGTGCCTTTTTTGAGGTCTTTCTGTGCATAATTTGCTGCCATAGTCATTTGCGTTAAAATTTTGCTGCAAAGGTATGGCAATTCTCAGAGACTTAAAAAAGTATGAAAATTCGTGAAAACAAAAACAAACTTGTGAAAACAAAAACTTGCGGTTATGAAAATAAAAAAGGTAGAAAACGTTTCTACCTTTTGCTTAATTCGGAATTGACAGGTGGGTGATTCCTTATTGCTGCAGTCCAGTTCTGTTCAACTTTGTTATAATATTTTGCAGCATGAAGAATTTGCCATAATGGTCGCTTGCATTTTTCTTTAGAAATTTTATTATTTTCCTTCCATTCATACACGATATTTGTTACTTCTCTACCATCTTTGTCTTTTATCTCTTCGAGGAAGGATTTGATATTGTCTTCTTTACTTTTCCCTTCAATATCCTTGAAAATAGGCATAAGAAGTTCTACTATCATGTTTTCTTTTTCCGCTCTCAAATGCTGTATTTCACTAGTCAGTTCTTCAATATTCTTTTGTATGTCAATAAGCTTTTTGTCATCATTATTAACTTCATCCCTTTTTTCATTATCATATTCTTTTTCGTCAGCAGGTTTCATTTCGGATTTCGCATTTGCAATTTGCCTCTTTAATTCCAGTATTTCTTCATCCTTCCTCGATAACTCAAAAATAGCTTTTGAATATCTTGTCACCCAGCCAGATTCTGCAATCTGGTCTGCCGACGAAAAATCCATACCATCTATCTGAGCCAATATGCGAGATTTTCTGGTGTTGTCACAAAAAATATTCACTTCCCAACGAAATGACTCTCTCATGGCCTCTTTCTCCTCTCTAGTGTTACCAATCGCAGTAAATACATCAGCAATCCTTTCCATGTCATAATCTTGAGTAAAATATCGCCATGAATGTAATTTGTCTGTATTAGAGAAAACCTCTGACAATGCCTTATGGGTTATCGGTCGCGGAGCGAATTCATCGGGAGATAAATTTACTTTATCAGGCAAACACTGATTTATGCCTTCAAAAATATCGTAACCAATATATTGGTCATGTAATTCTTGTACAAAATCACACATATGACCGTCAGCCTCGTTAAGCATCATGGAGAGATATGTTGCAACCATGGATAAAATCGCTACAGTATAATCATTTTTAAAAGGCGTATTATAAAACAACACGGCATTACTTTCATATTGTTGAATTCTCCAACACGGATCATCTTCCAATATAGCCATTGTGCAATAGTAGTAAGCCTGATTCATGCAGTAGAGCACACTCTCTTCAGGATTATTATGTAGCTTGATAAAATGTTGATTCCGAAGATAATATGCAATTCTTTTATTTATGATATGGTTGTCATAAATACCAAATTCCTTTAGTGAATGGCGGTCTTGGTAAATCAGTTCTCTTGGTATTTTAGTATAGTCCATAATCTTTCATTATTTCTTAGTTTGCAAAGATAATCAATTATCTTCACATTAGCAATTTTATCAACAGAAAAATAGTGCAAATGTGCAAATTGCATCTATTTTTTCAAACTTAAAATATGAAAGGAGTAAGAATACAAGGTAATAATTATATAATATACTAATAATCAATAATATAAATAACAATTATTCTTATCTATCTTTTCTCTGCTTTCTTCAAGATGCATGCAATTTGCACATTTGCATATACGCCTATACCCATCATGCTCCCAGTTGTTATTAGCAATGAATAACGCTTATCATTTGTCTCTCAAAGATAGCTACTTTAGGCCATCAAAAGTAACTGGTACGGGCGCGTATTAGCTACTTTAGGGGTGCTAAAGTAGCTATATTTTAAAGCGAAAGAAATTGACAGAAAAAGTGAGGAAATATCGAAAAATAAATGGGGAAAAGCTTGCATAATTCAGGAAAATTTCGTATCTTTGTATCATAATAAAAGTTTTAGTCAACCTTATTGTTTAACAATTAAAAATTACTAGTTATGAGCGTATTTTATCGTTTACATCAGGACCAGAGTACTGGTACAAAGCGTTCAGGTAAGTGGTATGCACGCGCCGTGCCTACCGCAGTAATCACTACTCGTCAGTTGGCAGAGATTGTGCAGCGTAACTGTACAGTCAAGCGTTCGGACGTGATGGCTGTCATCGAGGAAATGGTGGAGGTCATGAAAGACCAGATGCAGGACTCGAAGCGTGTGAAGCTGGACGGCTTCGGTTCGTTCAAGATTGGCATCCAGTCGAAAGGTGCACAGACTGCTGGCAAGTTTAGCGTGGCTGAGCATGTCAAAGGCCTGCGCGTGCTATTCAGTCCTGAGCGCACAAAGGACTCCAGCGGCAACCGCGTGAAGCAGTTCTTGCAGGGTGCCCGTGTTGAGGAGCTGCCTCTGAACACCGTAGTGAAGGAAGAGGAAGAACCTTAAGAGACCCACCCCCATCCCCTCCCTGTTTAGGGAGGGGAGTTTTAACCCCAATCATGTTTAGGAGGGGAGTTTTCAAGAGTTCAAGAGAAAAAGGGGCTGGCAGAAGAGATATCTGTCGGCCCCTTTGTTGGATTATCGTGAGATATTCGTTTTCGAGGAAAAGGCGCCCTTGAGGTCTTCAACGGTGAGTTCCGTCAACTGGGTCTTGGTGAGGTTCGTCTGTCCTGCCAGGCGGTTGGCCTGTTGCTGGATGCTCTTCTCAAAGACATTGCGGGCAAAACGGGCATTACCGAAGTTACGGTCCTTGTGGGCTACAACATAAGCAAAGCGCTCCTTGAGATACGCCTCTGCATCAGGGGCCAGCGTGTACTGGTTCTTCTTCATATACATCTTGAAGATGTCTGTCAGCTCCGCACTGGTATAGTCGGGGAAGTTGATGTAGCGATTGAAACGCGACTGAAGACCTGGATTTGAGTCGATGAAACGCTGCATCTCGTTGGTGTAACCAGCAATGATGACCACCAGCTTGTCGCGATCATCCTCCATGCGTTTCAACAGGGTTGAGATAGCTTCCTGTCCGTAGTCCTGAGAGGGATTCTGAGGCACCAGCGCATAGGCTTCGTCAATAAAAAGCACACCATTCAGGGCTGAGTCCACTATCGCATTGGTCTTGGTGGCTGTTTGTCCGACATAGTTGGCCACCAGTCCAGAGCGGTCTGTCTCTACGGTGTGGCCTTTCTTCAGCACGCCCAGGTCTTTATAGATGCGAGCCACAATGCGAGCAACGGTGGTCTTACCAGTACCTGGACTGCCAGTAAACACAAGGTGGTACGACATCTTAGGCGTCTTCAAGCCCTGTTTCTCGCGTTGTTTCTGCAACTTCACGAAATTGGCCAGCGAGTGCACCTCTTCCTTCACCTGTTTCAGACCTATCAACTCGTCCAGCTCCTCGTAAGGGTCGCCCTGCAGGGGTTCGTTGACCACCACGCTGTCTTTCTTCACTGTCGTGCTGTCTTGCTGCTCCGTAGCAGCCTTTGATGTCTCCTGTTCTTCATCTTCAGCATAAATACCGATAAGTATCACGATGAAAAGCAGGATGACGATACCTATCGACACGCATCCGCAACCTTGAAGGGTTTTATTTTTTAATTCCTGAATATCCATTATGATTCTTTGTAACGTGTTTTAAATCGTCTTTTAGGACCTACCGAACAGCCACTTCTTGAAGAAGGGACTGACACGGAGGATGTTTGACGAGATGATGCAGAAGCCAATGATGAGCAACGCCATGACGACGGAGATGGTGGTGTCGAGGGCGAAGTTGTGGCGGTACTTGTCGAAGAACATACCGATGGCAGGCACATTGGGCATGAAGAAGAAATGGATGAGATAGATGTCCAGCGTGCGACGACCAATATACTGCAAGGAGGCACCAATCACCGTCAGCTTCGTGAAGTACTGCTGATAGTTGCGGAAATACATGAAGACAATGGTGAGCAGTCCGAACTTAGCGATGGTAGAGGGCAGATTGGTCCACTCCAAGCGGAGCTGGTGCCACTTCAAGACATCGAGGGTGGCCAGGATGACCAAGACAATAATCAATGGATAGAACCACTTGGAGTCCATCACCTTCTGGGACTTATCCCAATAGCGGTGGACGATGTTGCCATAGAGGAAGAAGGGGAAATGGATGAACACACGCCCCAGCGACAGGTCGTCAATCCACTGAATATGCTCGCCCTTATAGCCTTGTGCCCATGAGAAATACTTGGGCAGGAAGCACGACTCGTAGAACACCAGAGAGATGAGGAAGAGGACGGTGATGGGTATCCACGACTTCACCTTGAGCTTGCTCTCCACATAGGCGAAGAGATAGTAGATGACAAACATCCACAGCAAGGCGATGGTAAACCAGTAGCCTCCCTTGGTAGCGGAATGGAAATTGGTGACGACAGCCTCGACGAAGTTGGGCGACATCATGGCACAGAACAGGAAGAAGAAGCAGGCGGTGGGAATGATCTGCACCTTCAGCTTCTTGACGAGCAGCTGTCCGAGATTGTTGGCATCCCACACCTGTGCAGCCTTGTAGGCGAGGAATCCGCTGACGAAGAAGAACAGCGGCATGCGGAACAACAGCAGGAAAGGCAGTGACGACGACCACTTCCAATTCTGTTCGAAGCCCATCTGACTGACATGGTTAGCAACGACAAGTATCATGGTGAAGCCTCGCAGGGCGTCGAGCCATTCCAAACGTGGTTTCTTAACGGGGATATCCATATGATGGTAAAGTTGAAAGTTTAGAGTTTAAAGTTTAAAGATTAAACGAGGAGTGATAATATCTGTTGCACCTTATCGTCCATAGGCTGCAGGGCGTCAATCCAATGGATGGTGAAGCCACGGCGCTCCATACCACGGAACCAGGTCATCTGGCGCTTGGCAAACTGGTGGATGGCTATCTCTAAGCGCTGGAACATCTCATCGTAAGAGGTCTTGCCAACGAGATACTCCGTGACGAACTTATATTCTAAGCCGTAATAGATGAGGTCTTCAGCGGGAATGCCTTCAGCCAACAGTCCTTTGACCTCCTCAATCATACCTTCCTCCAAGCGGGCCTTCAGTCGACGGGTAATCTTCTCGCGACGCGCCTCGCGGTCGATGCTGACACCAATGATGAGCGAGTCGATGGGTGGCAGGGCACGCTTGGGCATGGGGGTATGCAAGTTGTACTCCTCAATCTCGATGGCACGGATGGCACGCTGGCAGGAATCGACATCTGTCTTGTTGTGCATGTTCGAGCCCGTCTGGGCCTTCAGCTCAGTGAGCATCTGTGTGAGTTCGTCGAGTGTCTTTCCCTCCAGGCGCTGACGCAGTTCAGGGTTCTGAGGCACAGGCGACAGTTGGTAACCCTTCAGCACGGCCTCGATATACAGTCCCGTGCCTCCACAGAGGATGGGCGTCTTGCCTCTACCTATTATATTATTATAAGCATCGAAGAAGTCTTGCTGATATTGGAAGAGGTTGTACTTGGTGCCGGGCTCGCAGATGTCAATGAGGTGATAAGGGATGTCGACGGTGGAACCGATGTCAGCGGGGGAACCGCCGACCACCCGATAGTCAGCGAGGTCCTTGCCCGTACCGATATCCATGCGGCGATAGACCTGGCGCGAGTCGGCAGAGATGATCTCTGCTCCACATTCGCCATTGACAGGTGGCAATGCTGCCGCCAAGGCTGCTGCTAATGGTGTCTTACCACTGGCTGTCGGACCAAGTATCGTTATCATCTTCTTCATATCAGTTGGCAAAATTACACAAAAAATGCCGTCCAACAAAATCGGACGGCACAATTTTTATATCTGAGTGATATTATTTCAGCTCAGCGAGGTACTTAATGGTGCGAACCATCTGAGAAGTGTAAGAGTTCTCATTGTCGTACCAAGCAACAACCTGTACGAGAGAGTTGCCATCACCGATCTTAGAAACCATGGTCTGGTTAGCGTCGAAGAGTGAACCGAACTTCATACCGATGATGTCGCTTGAAACCAGCTTCTCCTCAGTGTAACCGAAGCTCTCGTTGGTAGCAGCCTTCATGGCAGCGTTGATACCCTCAACAGTTACCTCACCCTTAACAACAGCGTGCAGGATGGTGGTAGAACCTGTAGGAGTTGGAACGCGCTGAGCAGCACCGATCAGCTTACCGTTCAGCTCAGGAATAACGAGACCGATAGCCTTAGCAGCACCAGTAGAGTTAGGAACGATGTTCTGAGCACCGGCACGAGCGCGCTGAACATCACCCTTGCGCTGAGGACCGTCCAGAATCATCTGGTCGCCAGTGTAAGCGTGAACGGTGGTCATGATACCGCTCTGGATAGGAGCGAAATCGTTCAGAGCCTTGGTCATAGGAGCCAAGCAGTTGGTGGTGCAAGAAGCAGCTGAGATAACGGTATCAGCAGGAGTCAGAGTCTTGTGGTTAACGTTGAATACGATGGTGGGCAGATCGTTACCAGCAGGAGCAGAGATAACAACCTTCTTAGCACCAGCAGTCAGGTGAGCAGAAGCCTTCTCCTTAGAAGTATAGAAACCTGTGCACTCCAGAACAACGTCTACGTCCAGCTTGCCCCAAGGCAGCTCAGCAGCGTTAGGAATAGCATAGATAGTGATCTTCTTGCCATCAACAACGATGTAGTCCTCACCAGCCTCAACAGTGTGCTTGTTCTCACCGAACTTGCCACAGAAACCACCCTGAGCGGTGTCATACTTCAACAGGTGAGCCAGCATCTTGGGGCTGGTCAAGTCGTTGATTGCTACTACCTCATAACCCTCGGCCTCGAACATCTGACGGAATGCGAGACGACCAATACGGCCAAAACCGTTAATTGCTACTTTTGTCATAATTCTTAATTTGTTTTATTAAAAATGAGTTATAAATTTGCTTTTTCCATCAAAAAATGTGCCTTTTGTTGCACTTTTTTCTGTTTTCGGGCACAAAGTTACAAAAAAATATCTATATTTGCACTTGAAATCAGTCTTAATTTAAGTGAAAAGTGAAAAAGCTAAAGCGAAAAAGCGCCAAATCACCGTTTCATGGTTAAGATTGCAAAACGCAGTTAGCAAAAATACAGTTTAAGTTTATAAGTTTACAGTTTAAAGATTACGACTATGGGATTTATTAAAGAATTCAAAGAGTTTGCCATGAAGGGCAACGTGATGGACATGGCAGTCGGTGTAATCATCGGCGGTGCTTTCGGTAAGATTGTGTCTAGTCTGGTCAACGACATCCTCATGCCGCTCATCGGCATTGTCACTGGTGGTATCGACTTCTCAGGTCTGAAGGCTACCATTGGCGAGGCTAACATCACCTACGGACAGTTCATTCAGAACATCCTCGACTTTATCATCGTCGCATTCTGTATCTTCCTGATGCTGAAGGCCATCAACAAGCTGAACCGCAAGAAGGAAGAGCCTGCTGCTCCTGAGGCTCCCAAGGGTCCCACGCAGGAAGAGCTGCTCGCTGAGATTCGCGACCTGTTGAAGAACAAGTAAGAGCGAGAAAGCGAGAAGTAAGAAGTTGAGAAGTTAGAGAAGTTAAGAAGTTAAGAAGTTAGAGAAGTTAAGAAGATTTGAAAAAGACATTAGATTTCAAACCCAAATTCTTTTCGGCCATCAAGAACTACGACCGCAAGACCTTCGTAGCCGACTTGATGGCCGGACTGATTGTGGGTATCGTTGCGCTACCGTTGGCCATTGCCTTCGGTATAGCCAGTGGTGTAAGCCCTGAGAAGGGCATTATCACCGCCATTGTTGCCGGACTGTTCATCTCACTGTTCGGCGGTAGTAAAGTTCAGATTGGTGGACCTACGGGCGCCTTCATTGTCATCGTCTATGGCATCATCCAACAGTATGGTATCCAGGGACTGACCATTGCCACACTGATGGCGGGCGTATTCCTCATCATGCTGGGTGTGCTGCGCCTGGGCACCATCATCAAGTACATTCCCTACCCCATTGTGGTAGGTTTCACCAGTGGTATTGCCGTCACCATCTTCACCACACAGGTGAAAGACCTGCTGGGCATGTCGATAGACGGAGCCATTCCCAGCGACTTCATTGCGAAATGGGGCGTATACCTATCTAATATAGGTAATATAGACCCGTGGAGTGCGTTGGTAGGTATTATCAGCGTAGCCATCATCGCCGCATGGCCTATGCTGGCACGTTTGTTCCACCTGTCGCCACTCAAAGCACTGCCCGGTTCCTTGGTGGCTATTATCGTTATGACCGTTGCCGTACTGTTGCTCAAGCAGTATGCAGGTGTGACGAGTGTTGAGACCATCGGTGACCGTTTCAGCATCAACTCTACCCTGCCGGGAGCTGTGGTTCCTGAGCTGTCGTGGGAAACCATCAAGGGGCTTGTAGGTCCTGCGGTAACAATTGCTGTACTGGGTGCTATCGAGTCGTTGCTCTCTGCTACCGTTGCCGATGGTGTCATTGGTGACCACCACAACTCGAACACAGAGCTGATTGGTCAGGGTATTGCCAACCTGGCATCGCCTATCTTCGGTGGTATTCCTGCCACAGGAGCCATCGCCCGTACCATGACCAATATCAACAACGGTGGACGCACACCGGTAGCTGGCATCATCCATGCTGCCGTGCTGATGCTTATCTTCCTGTTTCTCATGCCACTGGCGCAGTATATCCCTATGGCCTGTCTGGCTGGTGTATTGGTTGTCGTTTCTTACGGCATGAGTGGCTGGCGCTCGTTCCTGGCTATGACACGCAATCCGAAGAGTGACGTCACCGTGCTCCTGCTGACGTTCTTCCTGACCATTATCTTCGACCTTACCGTCGCTATTGAGTTTGGTCTTATCTGTGCCTGTCTGCTGTTTATGCGTCGTATGTCAGAGACTACCGATGTCAAGGCTATCTACGACGAGATTGACCTCAACGAGGATGCTGACATGCAAGCAGGCAACCTGGAGCACCTCACCATTCCTGAGGGCGTGGAGGTTTACGAGATTAACGGTCCGTACTTCTTTGGTGCCGGCAACCGCTTCGAGGATATCATGGCTCGCTATGGCCGTCGTCCCAAGGTGCGCATCATCCGTATGCGTAAGGTACCATTTATTGACTCCACAGGTCTTCACAACTTGGAGAATATGTGTCTGATGAGTCAGAAGGAGGGCATCACTATCGTCCTCTCTGGTGTCAACGAGAAGGTGGATGCTGTACTGCGCCGCAACAACTTCGAACAGCTGTTGGGCAAGGAGAACATCTGTAACCACATCGACCTCGCATTGGCACGTGCCGGTGAAATTGTAGGTGCCTAATTCTCTTACCATACATCAACAAAAAAGCATCTCAGATTTTTGAGATGCTTTTTGTTTGGATTATTCCCATTCAATTGTTGCGGGTGGTTTTGACGAGATGTCGTAGCAAACGCGGTTAACACCACGAACCTTGTTAATAATCTCGTTAGAGACCTTGGCCAAGAAGTCGTAAGGCAGATGAGCCCAGTCGGCAGTCATAGCATCCGTCGAGGTGACAGCACGCAGAGCGACAGGATTTTCATAGGTACGCTCATCACCCATGACACCTACCGAACGAACGGTAGAGAGGAGGATGGCGCCAGCCTGCCACACCTTGTTATATAATGTTTCACCATCAGCATCAACATATTCGCGGAGACCACGGATGTAGATATCGTCGGCATCCTGCAGGATACGCACCTTTTCACGGGTGATATCTCCCAATATACGGACTGCAAGACCTGGTCCTGGGAAAGGATGACGCGTGATGAGGTGCTCAGGCATCTCAAGCTGACGACCCACACGGCGAACCTCATCCTTGAAGAGCCACTTCAGAGGTTCACAGAGCTGGAGATGCATCTCCTTGGGCAGACCACCCACGTTATGATGACTCTTGATAACTTTACCCGTGATATTCAACGACTCGATGCGGTCAGGATAGATAGTACCCTGAGCCAACCATTTAGCATCGGTAATCTTCTTAGCCTCAGCATTGAACACCTCCACGAAGTCACGACCAATAATCTTACGCTTCTGTTCTGGTTCGGTGACACCAGCAAGGTCGGCAAAGAACTTCTCTGAGGCATCAACACCAACAACATTCAGACCGAGTACCTTGTAGTCGTCCATCACCTGCTGGAACTCGTTCTTACGCAGCATGCCGTGGTCAACGAAGATACAGGTCAGACGATTGCCAATGGCCTTGTTCAGCAGTACGGCTGCAACAGAACTATCAACACCACCAGAAAGGCCGAGAATAACACGGTCGTTGCCTAACTGCTCTTTCAGTTCTGCAACAGTAGTGTCAACAAACGAGGCTGCGCTCCACTCTTGCTTACTTCCACAGATGTCAACCACAAAATTGTGCAACAAGGTTTTGCCCTGCGCCGTATGGTAAACCTCCGGATGGAACTGGACTGCCCATACAGGCTGCTTGACTGAAGCAAAGGCTGCATTCTTCACATCCTTCGTAGAACCAATCACCTCAAAGTCTGAAGGGATTGCGGTAATCGTGTCACCATGACTCATCCATACCTGAGAGTGCTGGTCAAATCCTTTAAACAGTGGATTTGTAGTGTCGACGGTTTCCAGATTGGCACGACCATACTCACGAGAGTCGGCCTTTTCAACCTTGCCACCAAGTGTGTGAGAAATGAACTGTGCACCATAGCAGATGCCCAGCACAGGCACCTTACCAACAAACTGCGAGAGGTCAACCTTAAATGCCTCTGGGTCGTGAACCGAATAAGGCGAACCGCTAAGGATGACACCGATGACATCGGCATCGTCGTCCTTAGGATACTTGTTGTAAGGCAAAATCTCACAGAAGGTGTCGAGTTCACGCACCCTGCGGCCAATGAGCTGCGTGGTCTGAGAACCGAAATCTAAAATGATAATCTTTTGCATTGTTACTATAATGATTGAATGAATATTTCTGCTTGATCCAGCGTTTCAAGTTTGCCAACATCCATAAGACGAAGGTCATCCTTTACCAAACCAACGATAGGAGCACGATGGCAGACGGAAAGGTAGAAATCAATGATAGGGAAACGGTCAGGGAAACGCTCCATGAGGGAAAACAGGCGGGGTGAGAAAGAATGAATGCCTGAGAAAGCAAACATGTTCAGTTCTTCACCATGCTGCGACAAGCCTGTACGACGAACATATTCATAGGGCGACTTGATCTCGCCCGTCTCAATGTTCTTCCATCCCATCAGATGCATAGCATTATCGAACAACAGGTAGCGTTTGGTCTTACGACGGCTGACCAATAGGACAGCATCCTCGTCGGTCTGGTGCTGACGGGCAAACCAATCGTAGTTGACATTGTCGAGAATATCGACATTATGAATCAATATAGGTTGGTCATCACGAAACAGAGATGCAGCCTTCTTCAGTCCCCCACCCGTCTCCAACAATTGAGCACTCTCATCACTGAAATGTACCAGTGGTGCATAATCCTGTTCGTTAACGTAGTCAACAATCTGCTGAGCAAAATGATGGATATTCACGACAAAGCGGTTGTAGCCCTGTGCCATCAGCCGACGGATATTGATGTCGAGCAATGGCCGTCCACCTACGGGCACCAACGCTTTGGGCATTGTGTCTGTCAGGGGCTTTAATCGGGTGCCGAGTCCTGCGGCAAAAATCATTGCTTGTCTCATAAAACTGGCAATTCTCTTATTTCTTGGTGCAAAGTTACGAATAATTACGGAATTATTACTATATTTGCACTCAGATTTTGAAATAATATGATAATTATGAAGACTAAAGCCTTACAAACAACCTTTGCAGCAACATGCTGCATGGCGATGGTGGCATCGTGCCAGCCCGCCTCTAAATTGTCAACCGTCGACGCTCAACTGTCAACTCCAGGCAATCCTTACATGCCTTTGTGGGAACATATCCCCGATGGTGAACCATATGTTTTCGAAGATCCCGACCAGCCTGGCAAAAAACGTGTGTACGTCTATGGTTCACACGACAATCTAATAACCGAGTATTGTGGTCGTGACCAAGTGGTATGGTCGGCATCCGTTGACAGTCTGAACAACTGGCGCTATGATGGCGTTATCCTCGTTGTCGACAAGAACCGTGACGGCGAACCTTTCGACTCAGTGGGTACTGCCGATGTACTGTATGCACCGGATGTCACACTGGTGACGGATGCTAACGGTAAGAAAACTTACTACCTGTTCCCCAACGACCAAACGGGTGGACGTAATGGTCTCATTGCCAAGAGCGACCGCCCTGACGGTCCATTCGAGGTATGCAACTGGAGCAAGGATAATCCCAATTTGGTAGATGGCGTGTTGCAGTTCGACCCTGCCGTATTTGTAGATGACGACGGTCGTGTGTATGGCTACTGGGGCTTTGAACGTTCGTATGCTGCCGAGTTCGACCCTCAGACGATGGCTACTGTCAAACCTGGCACGAAGATTGTGGAAGATATGATCTCTGGTCGCAACCAAGCTGGCATATTCAGCTTCTTTGAGGCCTCCAGCATCCGCAAAATCAAGGATAAGTACGTATTTATCTATAGCCGTTTCACCAAGGATGGCGAGTTTGGGTTACCCACCAGCAACTACACCTTGGCTTATTGTTATAGCGACAACCCCTTAGGCCCATGGACTTATGGCGGTACTATCATCGATGGGCGTGCTCGTGAGAAGGATGAGCAGGGCAACGTCATTGCCTCAGCTACTCCCGATGGCAACACGCACGGCAGTATTTGTGAGATCAACGGACAGTGGTATGTCTTCTATCATCGCCAGACTGGCACCAACGAATATGCACGCCAGGCCATGGTGGCACCTATCGACGTGAAGGTCGAAGAAGGCAAGGGCGGCAAAGTGGAAATCAGCGAAGGCGAATACAACAGCCAAGGCTTTGCGCTGAACGGTCTTGACCCCTTTGAGCGCCACTCTGCAGGTATCTGTTGCTGGTACACAGGACCGAAGCCTGCCACCCACGAGTGGCCCAACAATACGTTCTATGGTTCGTATGTGGCTGCAGGCTATGGTACAGACAGCAAGTTTGACGCTCCCTATGACCTGAAGAATAACACTAATCTGGTGGTAAACAATACCGACGGTTCCATCGTGGGCTATAAGTACTTCAACTTCGATGCAGACCGTTTGGAGAGCACCATCAAAGATGGTAATCTGAAACTCGTCCTTGGTCTTACGCCCGAAGGCATCGACGGCACTATCGACATCATGCAAGATCGTCCCTGGACTTCACAGGGTGGCAAGAAGATTGGCGAGGCTACGTTAAAGGCAGATTGGGAGAAGAAACGCATGGATATAGCCGTCGATATCGACAAAACCAACCTTGCCGGCAAGCACGCCATCTTCCTCGTATTCCATTCTGACACGAAGGAAAAGTCGCTCTGCACCCTTGAAGACCTTGAATTTGGAATTTACTCAAATAACAACAAAAACTAACTATCAATTATCAACTATGAAGAAATTACTCTGTTTGGCGCTCACCGCCATGCTGGCTGAAACAATGTCAGCACAAGTGAAGTATCCGTTCCAAGACCCATCGCTATCTAATAAAGAACGCGTGGAAAACCTGTTGTCCCTGCTGACTCCTGACGAGAAGGTGGGACTGATGATGAACAAGTCACAATCGGTCGATAGACTCGGTATTCCCAGCTACAACTGGTGGAGCGAGGCCTGTCACGGTGTGCGCCAAGGAGGCTATACGGTCTATCCACAGCCTATCGGTATGGCAGCAGCATTCAATGCACAGCTGGTCTACGATGTCTTCTCGCAGGTTTCTGACGAGGCTCGTGCCAACTGGAACCGCACCGACCACAACGATCCCAAGCTGTTCAATGTGCCACAGGGTGTGACCTACTATCCTGGCAATCCGGAACTGACCTTCTGGTGTCCGAATGTCAACATCTTCCGCGACCCACGCTGGGGACGTGGTCAGGAGACCTGTGGTGAAGACCCCTATATGAATGCCGTACTGGGTGTGCAGACTGTCTTAGGTATGCAGGGTAATAACGACAAATATTTCAAGACCCACGCTTGTGCCAAGCACTATGCCGTACACAGTGGTCCGGAGCCCTTGCGCCACTCGATGAATGTAGAACCTACGAACCGCGACCTGTGGGAAACCTATCTGCCTGCCTTCAAAGCACTGGTCAAGAAAGCCAATGTCCGCGAGGTAATGTGTGCCTATCAACGTTTCGAAGGTAAGCCTTGCTGTACCAGCGACCGTCTGCTCATCGACATTCTGCGCAACAAGTGGGGCTACGATGCTATTGTACTCACTGACTGCGATGCTATCAACAATTTCTATAATAAAGGACAGCACGAGACACACGACGGTCCACTCAGCGCCTCTGTCGATGCTGTACTCAACGGTACCGACCTGGAGTGTGGTAAGGTATTCATGTCGCTGGCTGAAGGCCTGAAGAAAGGACTCATCAAGGAAAGTGATCTCGACAAGCACCTGCGCTATACATTGATGGGCCGCTTCGAGCTGGGTATGTTTGATCCTGCTGAGATGCTGCCTTGGGCCAATATTCCTGCCTCGAATATCAGTTCTGAGGAACACGACGCCCTCGCTACACAGGCTGCTCGTGAGTCGATGGTGCTACTGGAAAACAAGGGTGGAGTACTGCCTTTGTCGAAGAGCATCAAGACGCTGGCCGTTATAGGTCCGAATTCTGACGATGTAGAACTACTGAACGGAAATTACGGTGGCACACCAACCGACAACCACAAGCACTCATTGTTGGAAGGTATTAAGGCTGCTCTGCCCAACACGAAGATTATCTACCAGAAGGCTTGTGAACTGAACGACGAGTACACCACCGTTCATCACCTGAAGGACTTCAACGGTGGCAAGGGTATCAAGGTGGAGTTCTTTAACAACAAGGAACTGGCCGGTGAACCTGCCAAGACCGATTACTATAACGAACTGAACTTCTCGACTTTTGGCGCTTGGGGCTTTGCACAGGGCGTCAATCGCGACACGCTTAGTGTTCGCCTCAGTGGTCAGTATATTTCGACCTTCACTGGTGAGATGAAATATACGCTGACGACCGACAACGGCTACACGTTGAAAGTAAACGGCGAGGTCATCGAGGAGGCTCAGCCTGCTAGAGGTCGTCGCGGCTTTGGTTTCGGACGCCGTGTAGAATACAAGTCGTTCCCTGTGGAGCAAGGCAAGACCTACGACGTGGTTATTGAGTACAAGCACGGTAACGGACAGTTCGCTATGTTGCGTGGTGACATCTGTGAGCGTAAGTTGGCTGATTTCACCGACCTTGCCAACGAGGTAAAGCAGGCCGATGCCATTATCATTATTGGCGGTATCTCTGCCCGCATGGAGGGTGAAGGTGGCGACAAGGCTGACATCGAACTACCAAAGGTACAGCAGATGCTGGTTAAGGCTATGCACGCCACCGGCCGTCCTGTCGTCTTTGTCAACTGCTCTGGTTCTGCTATTGCTTTTGGTAGCGTAGAGGGACAATACGATGCGTTGTTGCAGGCTTGGTATCCTGGTCAGGGTGGTGCTAAGGCGCTCGCTGAGGTACTACTTGGCGACTACAACCCTGGCGGCAAACTGCCTGTTACGTTCTATCGTTCTAACGATGACCTGCCCGACTTCTTAGACTACTCGATGAAGAATCGCACCTACCGTTACTTCACAGGTGTTCCTCAGTATGCTTTCGGCTACGGTCTGAGCTACACCACCTTCAAGGTGGGTAAGGCTAAGAAGGTCATTGCAAAGGGGGGTAAGCCCAACTGTACCGTCATTGTACCTGTAACGAACACTGGTAAGTGCGAAGGTACGGAGACCGTTCAGGTTTATGTAAAACGTCTGGACGATGCAGGTGCTCCTATCAAGGCGCTGAAAGGTTTCCAGAAGCTGACCTTGAAGCCTGGCGAAACCAAGAAGGCCGTAATTGGGCTGGATAGTGAGGCCTTTGAATATTACGACGAGATGATCGACGAGCTGGCTGTCAAGCCTGGTCGTTACCAGATTCTCTATGGTACCTCGTCACTCGACAAGGACCTGCAGAAATTTGATTTCGTAGTGAAATAAATATAATGGGGATGGTTTTGAGCCATCCCCATTATTCATTTAATATGCTTGTTCATGCACGCCCTTGACCGCACGGCCAGAAGGGTCGTTCATATTCTTGAAGGCTACATCCCATTCCAGGGCGATGGCTGTAGAACAAGCTACAGAAGCCTCACTAGGTACACTCTTGGCGGCAGAGTCGCTGGGGAAATGCTCGGCAAAAATGGAACGGTAGTAGTACTCCTCCTTGTTCTTTGGTGGATTGATGGGGAAACGCTCAGCAGCATGTGCCATCTGTTCGTCGGAAACAGCCTCTGCAGTAATCTGCTTCAAGGTGTCAATCCATGAATAGCCCACGCCATCGCTGAACTGTTCCTTCTGGCGCCAAGCTACCTCTTTTGGTAACATGTCGGCAAAAGCCTCACGAACGATTTTCTTTTCCATAGTCTTTCCTGGACACATCTTGGCCTCAGGATTCGTGCGCATAGCCACATCCAAGAACTCTTTATCGAGGAAAGGCACACGACCTTCTACGCCCCAAGCTGAGAGACTCTTGTTGGCACGGAGACAGTCATACATATACAGTTTTGATAGTTTACGAACAGTCTCTTCATGGAAGTCCTTAGCTGTAGGTGCCTTGTGGAAATAGAGATAACCACCAAATATCTCGTCAGCACCCTCGCCGCTAAGCACCATTTTGATACCCATCGACTTGATAACACGAGCCAACAGATACATCGGCGTGGAAGCTCGAACGGTAGTGACATCGTAGGTTTCGATGAAATAGATGACATCACGGATGGCATCGAGACCCTCTTGAATGGTATAGTTAATTTCGTGGTGTACGGTACCGATATGGTCGGCAACAAGTTTTGCCTTTGCCAAATCGGGGGCGCCCTTCAGTCCCACGGCAAACGAGTGCAGGCGAGGCCAATAGGCTTTGCTCTTCGAGTTGTCCTCAACACGCATCTCACTATATTTCTCTGCGATGGCAGAGATAACACTGGAATCCAAACCACCAGATAGCAGGACACCATAAGGTACATCACTCATCAACTGGCGCATGACGGCATCCTCCAATGCATCGTGGATAGCCTCAACAGAAGCGGTATTATCCTTCACCGCCTCATATTTGAACCAGTCGCGCTGGTAGTAGCGTTTCATACCAGGTTCCTTGCTCCAATAGTAATGACCGGGCAAGAACGGCTCATAACGCTCACACTGTCCTTCGAGAGCCTTCAGTTCGCTGGCAACATACACCGTACCGTCTGCGTCGTAACCAATATATAAAGGTATTACGCCAATCGGGTCGCGGGCAATCAGAAACTCGTTCTTTTCCTCATCGTAGAGAACAAAGGCAAAGATGCCACTTAGGTCTTCGAGGAAGTCGATACCTTTTTCTTTGTAGAGTGCCAAAATTACTTCGCAGTCCGAACCCGTCTGAAATTCATACTGTCCTGCATAGCGACGACGAATCTCCTGATGATTGTATATTTCTCCGTTAACCGCCAGCACCTGTTTCTTGTCTGGTGAGAACAGCGGCTGTCCCCCACTCTCAGGGTCCACAATACTCAGTCGCTCATGCGCCAAGATAGCGCTTCCGCCACAGTATATTCCACTCCAGTCTGGTCCGCGATGACGAATCTTCTGGCTCATCTTCAATGCCTTATCTCTTAGAGCATGCGTCTGCTCTTTCACATTCAATATAGCAACAATTCCACACATAATACTATTTTTCTATTTGACAATATACGATTTTACTATTTGTTCTTCTCCCTAATATGTTCCTCATACTCTGCCAACTCACGCTCACCGATGTGCGCCAAGCCATAGTGCTCGTCGTGTTGCGAGAAGTCCAAACCAACCTTTTCACTATACTCCGACACGCGCATGGGAATAAAAGAACGAAAGTCCTGGTGTCATCATCAACACAAAGATAGTAGCCGTAATCAACCAAGCCACATCGGCAGCCGAAATCACCGACCAGTCACAATCAAACGATGGCTCTCCTACTGCCAATCCTGCAACGGCTATTAACGTCATTGCCGTCATCAGGATGATCCATCTTTTCTTAATCTTCATACCTTTTTTACCTTTTTAATAAATCTGATGCAAAGGTATAACAAAAAAGAAAGGAAGCCATCAACTTCCTTTCCTTTTGATTTCAAATTCAATCCAATATTGACATTTTGTAATGTTTCGCACTACTCTTTATGTCATATTGTTTACATATTGTCTGTAAACAGCATCAGATTGTTACAAAAAGTCATTATAGGTACGACAGATACAAATAGTTCGTCTGAGCAGGATACTCAGCAGCAAGAGTATCAATCTGGTTGACGGTGGGTACAAGGCTGAGCATCTGGCGCCATTTACGGATGGTGAGACCTGCCTGTTCCATCTTCATACGAGACTCCAAACCAACGGCACGACCAATCTGGAAATCGCTAAAGCCATAGACCTTAGCGGCACGAAGCAGCAGAGCGACTTCGGGCGACTGCA
>Ga0256405_10004362_pt1 | contig 26658 bp, 26 predicted proteins | sample RumenRJG_02DNA_FD_189096 | JGI IMG/M metagenome (GOLD analysis project Ga0256405, IMG submission 189096) | Bovine rumen microbial communities from Lethbridge, Alberta, Canada - RJG_02 | ecosystem: Host-associated > Mammals > Digestive system > Stomach > Rumen | place: Canada: Alberta... | reverse complement strand
ATCATAAATGGTATGCTCATATTGGCCTTCTGACAGCAGTAGAAGGAGAACTAGCATGAGCAAATATATTCCCGGTAATCAAAAACATCTTACTCTCGAAGATCGCAAATACATTGAAAAATTCCTAAACGCTGGCTGTTCTTTTAAGGACATTGCCATGCCTGAAAGTAAGATGTTTTATGGAAAGTTAATCTAATTATAGCAGTTGTATAAGGATTTAGCCTCCCACAATTCTAAAAAATCAAAGAATTTTTATCATCCTTTATATCCGAAACCTGACAGCAAAAGTCAATTCGACAAACTAATCATCCACTTGCGCCTCTTAAAAATAACAAGCGATACAACCAGCCTGAATATTTCTTCCGTGGTGAGCAATGTATACACACCAACGATGCCCCACTTAAATACATACGCTGCAAGCAGACAGAGTGGGATTCCGATGCACCATGTGCCAACAATATCAATCACCATAATGATTTTGGTATTGCCGCCGCTTCTTATAATTCCACCGCCAAGTATCATATTTTCCACCTTGACCGGTGCATACAGGGCAAATACAATAAGCAGGATCTTTCCAAGTGCTTTTACGCTGTCATCCACACGATATAATCCGGTATATACTCCTGCCAGAAGAATAAGCAATGTCGATACGGCTACCGCTCCTGCCAAGCCTGCATACATGATCTTCTTCGATTCTGTGTATGCCTCATCATATTCTTTCCTGCCAAGCCTCTTGCCAACCATCACACCTGCAGCCGCCGACAATCCACTAAGTGCTCCTACAATAAGCCCCTGTATCGGACAGGTAAGTGTGTATGCTGCCAGGTTTGATGTTCCCAGATGACCATAGACAGCAGACTCCACATTCTGTCCGAGGCTCCACAAAAACTCACTGATTAGAATCGGCATAATCATGATCAGATAATCCTTAATCGTAATTTTACTGAAATGCAATGACCATACCGGTTTATCTTTATCCTTCCTGATGCATAAGATAAATCCGATAACAATAAATACGAGGTTAAACAACTGCGAAATAAGTGTCGCAACCGCAGCGCCCTTTATTCCCAGACATGGTAATCCTATGTTTCCAAATATCAGCAGATAATTAAGGCCTGTGTTTACAGCAACTGCCCCAAAGCTTGCCAAAAATGGTATCGTGGCATGCTCCTTACAGCGAAGCCATGAGGATAAAATGTTGCTGACTGCCATTGGAATATAGGAAAACGCTACAATCCTAAAATACACCGCACCAGTATTAATAATACTCACATCCTTCGTGTACATTCGAAGAATCCGCGACGGAAAAACTCCTGCTGCAAACAGGAACAAAGCTGATATCATAATTCCGCAAATGAGACTCACATCAAAACTGCACCATGCCTCTTTTGTATCTTCCGCACCAATAAACTGTGCAATTAATATCCCCGCAACCGTGCTTACTGCACCGATTACCACGGAAAAAATGAGAGAAAAATTTCCACATAGTCCAACTGCCGATATATTTGTTTCTCCCAACTGTCCGATCATAATCTGGTCTACAATGGAAAAGGATGCCTGCAGCATGCTTTGCAAGGTGACAGGAATTGCAATTTTACACAATGATTTCATAAACTTTGACATGATAATTCCCCCGTACTTTCTCTTTTTATTAACTCAACCGGCAACACAATTTCTGTCTCACATTCTGCACCATCGCGCATTGCCTCAAGGCACTTGATTGCAGTTTTTGCCCTAAGAGGTGCCTCCTGATGAATCGTTGTAAGAGCAGGATTACTTTCCCTGCTTGCCAGATTGTCATCAAAACCTATGATCTGGATATCCTTTGGAATTTGTATGCCTTTTTCCTGCAAAAACCTCATAAACTCAAGTGCATAAAAATCCGACACTGCAAAAACAGCGGTAACATTGCTCTTTACCAGTTCTCTATATTTATCCTCATAAAAGCGCATTCTTTCCTTTTCTGTCTTTGGTATTTCCCATCTTAATGTTTCCTGCGGTCCAAAGGCTTCTCTAAAGCCCTCTATGCGCTCTTTATCCATGCAGATGAAATTATCCGCTATGCACAATGCTTTTTTATGTCCCAGCTTCTTTAAATATTTCCCTGCCTGATAACCGCCATCATAATGATTGATGACCAGATTTACTACCTTAGAGCATTTTTCAAAATAACCGTCATACACCACAAACGATATCCTCATCTGGTTTCTCAGCTTCTCATAATCGGCTTCACAAAAGCCCATCAGAATCAGCCCATCCATATTCCACATGGATGCAAACACCGGAATCTCACTGATGTCAGATGTCGTTTTTATCATAAGAAAATATCCTTTTTCATTTACCTCATGGGAAAGAGCATTCAATGATGACATCACAAATCCATCCTCTAAAACCCGGCCTTCATACTTTTCATTGTCATTCACCACCACACCGATGATTCTTGAATTATTTCTCGCAAGCAGAATGCCTGCCATATTTGGGATATACCCTGAGCGTTCAAGCTCCTGCTGGACACGTTTCACCGTTTCATCCGAAATCTTTTCTGTTTTTCCATGAATCACCTTTGAGACAGTCGCTGTACTAAGACCTAACGAATCTGCAACATCCGCAATCCGAACCCTGTTCTGTGCCATATCAATCTCCTCTTTTTTCGTAACTAAGTGACATTGGCTCTGAATAGTTACCCTTTTTTATATTCTGATTATATGGTACAACAGAAAAGTGTATTTTACAAAGGTTAAGCGTGTAACCCATTACAAAATCTGCGTTTGTTTTTTGTGATATTTTACTAAAGTATGGTATCATTTTCCGTATCATTGCTATTTCACTTCAAAAATTATTTTTTCTCCGCAAAAGGTAAAGCATATTCCACACCCACCTTCGGAACACCGGTTCCAATGCCAGGCTCCGTATCGATCTCACTGGATGCAAACGGCGAGCCATAGAATTTTTACGCTGATGGCGGTGTTGTATTACGTGATCAATAATAACTGTGGCTATGACGGAGATCTGGAGCTTGCATTGATTCCGGAGTCCTTCCGTACGGACGTACTGAAGGAAACATTAGATTCCAAGGGAGTGCTGATTGAAAACTCGGAGGTAAAACTTGCAGCATTTGCGCTTCTGTTCGAGTTTGATGGAGACCAGAAGCACATTCGTCATGTGCTGTATAACTGCTCCGCTTCCCGTCCCGGCATCGAAGGAAAAACGAATGAGGATTCCAAGGAAGTACAGACGGAGAAGCTGTCTCTGAAGGCGGTGCCACTTGCTAATGGTATGGTGAAAGCAAAGACCGGAAATACCACGGATGCCACCACCTATGCTGATTTGTACAAGGCGATATATGTGCCTGCGGCGGAGAGCAATGTCGCAACTCAGTCTGCAGCGAAGCCTGCGAAGGCAGTAAAGGAGTGATTGGATTATGAGTATGATTCAGAAGATTGAGATTGACGGAAAGCAGGTGCCCTTCAAGGCATCTGCCGCCATTCCGCGTATTTATCGCATCAAGTTCCACCGAGATATCTACAAGGATCTCGATGTGCTGGGAAAAGCTGTCGAAAACGGGGATGAGTGGTTCCTCCCACCTCGATATGTTCTCCCTTGAGATGTTTGAGAACATCGCCTACATCATGGCAAAGCATGCAGATCCCACCATCCCGGACAGCCCGGAGGAATGGCTTGATGAGTTCAGCACCTTCTCCATCTACCAGGTACTTCCGAAAATCATCGAGCTTTGGGGCTTAAATGTCCAGACGGATGTAGAATCTAAAAAAAACTTCACGCAACAGATCGGCCGATGACTACACCCTTGTTTCTGCTTCGCTGCGTACAGCTCGGCATCTCCATCCGAGACCTTGACCTTCTCACGATCGGTATGGTGAATGACATGTACGCAGAAAGCAGCAATGATGAGTACAAAGGCTATGCGCAGATCGCTACACAGATGGATTTTGATGCATTTTAGCAGAATTTATGTCTCTTATATAATGACAATGTATTGACATTAGACGTGCATTTGAGTATGCTATACTTGAATGGAGGTGTTCTGTATGGCAACAACTAATTTAAATATTCGTACAGACAAGGCAATCAAGGACCAGGCGGAGGAAATCTTCAATGAGCTTGGTCTGAATATGACAACTGCTGTAAATATATTCCTGAGAACCGCTATCCGTGAGCATGGTATTCCTTTTGAATTAAAACTGGAAGTACCAAATGATACGACAGCCGCTGCCATTGAGGAAGGCCGAAAAATGATGAAGGATCCTTCTGCTCCGCGTTATTCCAGTATGGATGCGCTTAAGGCAGCTCTCGACGTATGAAATACGACATTCAGTTTACCAATCAGTTTAAAAAGGATTTGAAGCTTGCCAAAAAGCAAAATAAAGATCTTGATAAGCTGTTTGAGGTAATCGATATTCTGGCGAATGGCGGTACGCTGGATGCAAAATACAGGGATCATGACCTTACAGGAAACTACAAAGGTACGCGTGAGTGTCACATCGAACCGGACTGGCTGCTTATTTATGAGATTTGTGGAGATGTTCTTGTTTTGATGCTTTATCGCCTTGGTTCACATTCTGAGCTGTTTAAGAAATAAGTACAAATCGGAAGTTGTAGAGGAGGAAACAAAATGCTAACCGTTAAACCAACAGCAGAAATGCTTGCAGAGTGGAAACGAATTTTTGAAGCACACCATGCAGCGATGAAGCCAAACCGAAAAACAGGAACAGAAGTAGACCAATATTTCAGAAATAAATATGCCCATCAAGTATTTAACGATGCAGCTTTTCAAGAAATAGTTGCACTCAATATCACAGAGAATGCATTCTCTCGCAACAAATTGCCCAAAGGTGTGCTTCCTAATATAAAAAGCTATAAGACAGGCAATGCTCTTGTCGGCATTGATTTAAGCACAGGAGAATTTCATATTGAAAGCAAAAATATCGAGGAAGTAATGCCACTGCACGATGATTTGTTTATCTACCGTGGATTAGATGAGGAAGATTTGAAAAACATCTTTTTGGTTGCGGAGTATGTAAAACTCACGCAAAACTAAATTCCTGGAGACCGTTTCAAGTTTTGTGTAAACGTTAAAAACTGATATAAGATTTGTGAATAGTTACAAATGGGCAGAGCCGATTTTTCAGGTTCTGCCCATATCTGCATTATACAGGAGTGTTTTTGGGCATGTCAATAAAACCTGCCTAAAACAAGCTGTTTTTACAGGTTGCGTCCGACTAGACGTTCTTCAAAATAGATTTCCAGCTGGGAATGGATCTGCCCCCAGTCCTGCCTGTGTCCAGTCCATTTTTTCGTGATATCCATAGTTGCCAGATACAGCATTTTTAAAAGGCTATCATCTGACGGAAAAACTGTCTTGCTTTTGGTCACTTTTCGAAGCTGACGGTTGAATCCTTCAATGGCATTTGTGGTATAAATCAAACGTCTTACAGCTTCTGGATACTTGAAATAAGTGGACAGTGTTGCCCAGTTATCATGCCAGGATTTATAGATTTTCGGGTACTTGGAATCCCATTTATCCTTGAACAATTCTAACTCATTTAAAGCTGTTTCTTCCGTTGGAGCTGCATATACAAGCTTCAAATCAGCCATCAGTTTTTTGATATCTTTGTAAGAAACAAACTTTGTTGAATTACGGATCTGATGAATGATGCATTGCTGAATCTCTGTTTTGGGATAAACAGCCTCGATTGCCTGTGGAAATCCATTCAAACCATCAACACATGCAATCAGGATATCCTCAACGCCCCGGTTTTTTAATCCATTCACGATAGAAAGCCAGAACTTCGCACTTTCGTTTTCTCCAACATACATGCCAAGGACGTCCTTTTTTCCATTCATGTCGATACCAAGGGCGATGTAGACTGCGCGTTTTACAATACGTCCTTCGCTGCGGACATGATAGTGGATGGCATCCATAAATACAACGGCATACACTTCTTCCAGAGGACGTTCCTGCCATTCCTTTACAATAGGCAGGATTTTGTCTGTGATTCTGCTTATTGTGCTGTCAGAAATATCAATATCATACATCGGGAACCTATCCAGACTAATGTGACATGTGCCCAAATATCTCCGTTTGTTTGCGGAAACATATCTACAAATTCTGTAGCAAGAAAATCTCGATACATTCCGCTATCCATATCACAGCCTGAACCTCGTTCGTCCACGGAAAAAGTTCAACTTTTTATTCGTTTCTACTATTATAGTGATTCCAACATAAAAGTCAAATCTTCCGAGGAACCGCCATCGTCTCAACCTTGTCCGTTCTTCCTGCAAAAACAGGTCAACGGCTATTTTTAGACCTAACTGATGGTCAGTTTTCCATGCACTCGACCTTATCATGCCTGAAAATTCGGCATTGAAAGGGAGAAACAATCCTGTTATTTCTTCGCATTCTCTTCCAATTCCAGCATGTATTTATCAAAGTCAGACATAAACAATCTGTCCTGGATAACACGATACTTTTCAAATTCAGTCTCGGCATGAAGCTTTGCAATTTCAGCTGACACTTTCCCTGCATCCTGTAAAATACCATAATCAAACATTTCAATAAAGCTATTAAGCCGTTTTTCCCAGTCCTGCATCGTGAGTGGAATATGCCGTAATGTCATATTCTCAGCAAAATCCAAGTATGCAGTAACCATACGATTCAGCTGTTTCATTTCATCCTGACTCAAATAATTCTTGGCAACCGTAACATCACTCTTCTTAATTTTGCCTTCAGAAGCATCTGCCCAAGTAGTTAATCCCATATGTTCTCTTGTATGGTCAGCTCTTTCTACAATCAGTTCAGCTGCCGTATGACCATGAACTGCGTAATGCATTTTATTCTGAACTGTTGCGTAGAATCTCCTGGTAGTTGCAGAATTCTTATCGTAATCAATGGCTGTGGCATACAGGTCAGTTATTTTCTGATAAAACTTTCTTTCGCTTGCTCGAATTTCACGAATTCGTTCTAACTGCTCATCAAAATACTTTTCTGTCAGATAAGTTCCGCGTTTGAGACGCTCGTCATCCATAACCCAGCCTTTGATGGTATAGTCCTTTGCAATTTGATTGACCCATTTACGAAACTGCACCGCACGCTCAGAATTTACCTTAAATCCTACTGCAATGATCATCTCTAAGGAATAGTGATTTGTGCTGTAGCTTTTTCCGTCGGCGGCAGTTATTCGAAATTTTCGAATAACTGAATCCTCTTGTAACTCACTGTCCTCAAAGATTTTCTTAATATGATAATTTATAGTGTTAGTGCCGACATCGTACAATGTTGCCATCATCTTCTGTGTCAGCCATATATTCTCATCCTCATAGCGCATCTCAATACTGTCCTGCTGATCGCCAACTGAGGCAACATAGATCAAGTATTCTGCCGCGCTGGAACGGATGGTAATTTCGTCTTTTTTCTTTTTCAAATAGGAGGCCTCCTTTATAAATCAAAATGCGTTTTTGCTATTGTATTTAGCTGTCCTGCTATTTCATCAAATGGTAAATTCAAATCCAGAGTCCTGACAGTAATCTGGTTTCCACTCATCTGATACACATTATTCGGATATATCTCTTCATCAGTCTTGGCATACAAAAGCATTCCCGAAACCGTGTGGTCCTTCTCTCTCAGTTCATATTCCTTGTTTTTCACATAAGTAAAAATCTGATAAAGATTGCCTGAATGAAGTGTATGCTTGTCAAACTGCACCTGTGTGCTGTGCTCATAATACTTTGCGTCAATAATAAGAACTTTCTCACCACTTTGGAGCATGATGTCACTTTGCATCACAGGCAACATAGAGTTTTCTTCATTGTCCAGCTGCCAAGGAATCTGTGATGCATTTGCGGTAAACTGATTTTTAAACTCTTTCCTATAATATTCCAGGATAAACTTCTCATACAATCGACACATTCGCTGCTCGTCTAGAAAGTCCATCAACTCGGTATGCCCATTCGATTGTGTTTGCAATAGACCCTTTACTACCAGGTAGCATATCGAAATTAGCATACGATAAGTCTGGTTATTTCGATTGTACTGAACATTCCAATTTACCGTATACAAATCAATAAAATCCACCTCGCTGAAATACACCATTAACTTTCTAAGATTTTTCTTGCGCTGTTTCGATATATTCGAACAAAGGAGAAGTTCAACTGTAGATTTGATGATCCGATTCATGATGCTGTTAACCGAAAACTCATCATATGTACAGATTAGCTGTTTCCGTAACATCGACTGTGTCTTGATGGACTCTGCAATATCAATCTTTCCTCTCAGAGAAGAGAGCGCCTCCGTCTGCAGAATATATTCTTTACCAAGTCCTCTCTTTAGCTGAATCGCGATACCTTTTTCTAAGATAGCTGCCATCAGCTCGCCAGTATTATTAAATTGTTCTGTGGCTATATTCTTATAGCCTTGCTCATTCAATACCTGAAATGCATAGGACAGCATATAATAGATGTTTTGAATCGGTATCACTTAATCGTACTCCTTAGATTTTCGCTCCAATCTTTCACCTTCATAGGTTCATCAAACCAGTATTCTTTCAATAAAGGTATCAACTCATATTCCACAACACCATAAAGCCAACTATCATCAATTGTATCAGGCTGTAAATTACAGAAGTAGCTGTGACCAATACAGAACCCTTCGCCCAGAGATTCATCGACGGAAATCTCTCTATTCAAGCTCTCGACGCAACTGATCAGTTTGTTGAACTTCTCATTATCTAATGCCATGCGGTACTCACGGAACCCCGGAGTCTCAAACCCCGGCTTGATATCAAAGAAAGCAAACCTTCTACGAAGTGCATAATCCAGCATAGCCAGGCTTCTGTCCGCAGTATTCATCATGCCAATAATATAGACATTCTTCGGCACTGCAAACTTTTCATCCGAATACAGAAGCTGTAGCGCATTTCCTCTCTTATCATTTTCAATCAGCATAAACAGCTCGCCAAAGATCTTACTCAGATTGCCGCGATTGATTTCATCTATGATAAAGAAATACTCATTATCACTATCTACCTCGGCCTTCTTGCAGAAATTGTAGAACGCCCCCTTCTTCAGTTCAAATCCTGTAGCAGATGGACGAAAGCCCATAATAAAATCTTCATAGGAATAACTCTGATGGAACTGTACCATCATGACACGCTCTACATCTTTTACACCCATCATAGAATAGGCCAAGCGCTTAGCAGCATATGTTTTTCCTACACCTGGTGCACCCTGCAAGATAATATTTTTCTTATTTCTAAGCAAGCCAATTAATCTGGTATAATTATCTTCAGACATGTACACATCATCCAAGAAATTTTCTGCTGTGTACTCCGGATAGGCAATTTCCTGCTCATCATCTGCAATATCGTCTTCCTCAAACAAAGCCTTAATTTCTTGTACGAAGTCACTATATGGCGTAATATCGGTCAGAGTCTTCTGAGGGGACTGATGATTAATTGTCCAATCGCCCTTGTTCGTCCAATTTACTTTTCTAACATTAGAATATTCATCTGTGCGATCTGCATCATATTCATAATCAGACTCAACAATTCCTTTGCCAAGAATTCCATTATTACCTTTTTTAACGTATACCACGTCGCCAATCTTAATATCATGTACAAACTGCCAAGTAGCATGAGCTGAATTCTTATAGGAACTGCTATCACCGTATTCTTTCTTCATCTGCTGTTTCATTTCATCCTTAGAGCTGAATACTCCAAGATCTCCAATCTCGCCCCAGCCCAGTAGCATATAACCGTTCTTATAACACTCTTCCCATTTATCAGCGTTTTGTCCTGGAGCATAAATCCAGTAATGAACTGTATCGACATCACTATCTGCAAGAGCATCGCTATCATTCGTTTTCTTACTCTTTGCATCAGAGACACCTTTTTTGAAAATATCAGATGCCATCTCCGCTGTTAATTCCACTGATTTGCCTGCTTCAGTAAGTGTCCACACACCTCTTACGCTTTTATCAATATATCCTGCTCCAACGAGATAGTTTCTGGCGAAAGCAACTTCATTTTCAAATTTGTTAACCTTCGTTTTCCCTCTGGTTTCGCTTACTATCTCATCCGACAAATGCTCGTTTTCTATAATTTTCTTTCTCGCTTCTACCGGTGTCGCAGATCCTCCTAAATCGCGTAACGCCTGTAGCAATGGCATAAACCACTTAAGAAATTCTGCTTTCGAAGTCTTTTTACCTTTTTCAGCAGCCTTTTCCTGATTGACTTGCTCAGAGATCACCCAGGCCGTATAGGATAAATCAGGAAAGTTCTTGTATTCATATTCACCTGCATCCAGAGCTTTCTTACACAAATCCTTTATTTCAAGATAATCTGCAGCAAACGGCACTTTCTTAAGCTTCTTCTCGGCTGCGACAACAAACTCGCCAGGCATATTCTGGACATCTGCTATAAACCAGCGGTTTCTGGAATCCAAGTTGATAAATGTATAAGGACGAATCCAATAAAGACCCATCGTAATATTCCAGCGAATGCAAAGCTGATCATGTACCTTGTCATAAGCCTCGGAGAATTTCTGACGGTTATCCTCTGTGTCATTGTCAGCCAATGCAAGAGCTACCTCAAACAAACTCCACAAGTTATCAATATCATTTGCTTTTCTATCATCCTTAAATCCATAAAACGTAGCCTTTAGATTATTAAGAACCGGAATTCCATCAAAATTGCTCGGCACAGTTGCAGCAATTCCAAACTCTGACGCTATCCCGTTAAGAATAGCAATTCTATTAGCATTTGTTATTCCCTTGTTGAATGTGCCAAAGATGGTGAACGGATCAATATCAATAATCTCATCACCACTTTCAAGTTTCGGAACACTAATTCCAACAGTGTCATACACCGCATATATTTTCTGAATAAGAGTCTTTCTATCAGTTTTGAAAGGAAGAAGCTTAGTAGCAAACTCTGTGTAAAAATCTATCCAATCGTATTGCATTTAATAAAGTACCTCCTTATGTATTATCCCAATTTTGAACTACCAAGTGGCTCAAATCCACAAGATTCCAACATCTCATTAACCTCATATATGCTATTCTCGGCACATGAGCTTAATACGCATCTATAAGCATTATTTTGTGGATTAGTTGGCTTTATATTGAAATCGGTTTTCCCAACTAACATTTCTGCTTCAGGCACTGAAAGCTGCAATCCGTAACACAATCCCAAAACCGTTTGAATTGTTGTGGGATATTCTTCTTCATTTCTTAATCTCTGTATTGTACGTTCGCCCACCAATGACGCGTCTGCTAATTTTTTATTTAGAAAGCTTTTTCTCTTTCATAAGCTGTACCAATGTTTCGGAGAAGGCTCCTGGATACAATCTCATTGCATCAGCACTTCGACTTGCTCTCTGAATTTGAGATAACAATGTTCTGTTGTGAGCATTCATCTCAAATGAGTATTCTTGTGCTGCCACCTGACTCGGTGTCTTGTACATCATTTGGGTATAGTATTTTTGTCCCTGATACTTCGACTGATAACTATATTCCTTATCAAAAGCAAGACAACATTCATCCATGTGAGATAAAGCATGCTGTGTAAGTTTTACTCGCCCATCTGAATGTATGATATACTTCTCATCATTAAGGCAAACCTCTCATAACGTATCCTCCTTTTAAGTCAGAAATAAAATTCCTAATAGCATCATAACAGATACCAGAGGTAACAATATTCAATAATGTCATAACAAATGAGGAGATGCTTGGAATCGAACCAAGTCCTGCTGCAAACTTATTTGCATAAAAATTATACCATATTAGGCTTTAAAAAAAAGAAATATATTTCAACCTAGCCTTGAAGTATTTTAATTACCTTTTTAGCAATCGACAGATTCATAAAAGTTCTTTTTCTTTGTTCCATCAAATCAAAATCAACTCTCCATTTTTCAGATACTTTTGATTTTTCTATAACCTTTTCAATCGAATAGTCTTGAAACCATTCTATATTCTTAACTGTATAATATTTGTGAGCATATTTCTCAAATGCATCTGTAATAGCTTTTTCAGCTTCTTCTGGATATACCTCAAACTCCATCTTAGAAACCATATCATTTACATATTCTTCAAGGAAATAATAATCAGGAGGATAATCATATGCTACTGTTTCTCCTTCATCGTCAGTAATAGGACATGGTTTAGGATTAATACCAATCTCACCTAATTTGAAGTCAAAATACGATAATATACAATCAGTATCCTTCTTTGACCTATTATATTGACAAACTATACTGTACTGTTCTATTAACAGCATAAGTGTTCTTCTTTCTTTTTTCCCTAAATACCTTATTGCATAGTTTGATTTTATTGATAATAGCTCATCATAGTTTTTCCTAGAATAACTCTTATTTAAAAGTTGCACCACAGGAAATATAACGCTCATTAACAGTTCATCTCTATTTCCCTTTCGGTAATACATCATTGATATTAACAATGATATTAATGATGAAATGATTATAGCTGCTGAATTTTGATAAAGCCATTTCAATATCATATCTATCATCTAAAACTCCTTATATTATATTAAAGTTCTTAAATGCATCTCTAATAGCCTCTTCCTTTTCAGGTGTACACTGCGGCTCCTTTGACTTATCATTTTTCTTCCAGTTATTTCCAGTACGTTCTTTACCAAGACCACACTTATCTTTAATCTGTGCAATGTACAATGATGACACTTTAAATCCATATTTTTCAAGAATATAAGCCTTAATTTTCTGATAAGTTATTTTTTCCTCTGGTGTGTAATTACTTTCTTCATCAGGCTCCATTGTAACCTCAATCTTAGGTGTATCTTTTTTTAGGGATAATTTAACGACCGTCTCCACATGTGTCGGAACACTCCCATGAACACAAATCATTCGCCACGTCTGTGCCACATGAATACATTTTTCCAGTCTCTGTTATTTCGGTTCCATCAACAACTTTTGTCAGCTTTCTCTCCATCTTAAGACACCTTATTTCCTTTCTTCAATTCCTTCTGAGCTACTTTGTAGTGTTCCTTGGCATTTGGAACGGCTCCCGACTGGTTTCCCTTTAGCACAAAGGTCAGCTTGTATGGGTCAGGATTTCCTTCCTCGTCAAAGCCTCCAACCAGAACCTTCTCAATAATGCTCTCAAACACCACTCGGTCAAATTCGTCCAGAACCTGCTCACTGCTTAGTGTCTCACGAAGTGCTGACATTCGCTTGCCAACATCTTTCTGTTTGTTAATTGACTCCTCCAAAAGATGTCTTCTCTCGGAAAGAGTATGAAGTTTACGGGTAAATTCAAGTACCTTTTCATCATAAACTTCCTTACTTATTGTACCATCAATGAGCATATCTGTCATTCGGGATTTTTTTGATTCCAAGGAAGAAATGTCCTTATCAAGCTGTTGCTTCTTACGAACATCCTCTGCATTGTTCAAAGCCTCCTCCACATTCGACATAACTATATCCAACACATCATCAAAATTTCCTGCCAGCAATCCGAAGGCTTCCAAAAAAGCTCCTTCCAAAATCGCCTCATCAATGGCTTTGCAGTGTGGACAATTCTTAATTCCATTCTTGGTGGCATTCATACACTGCCACACGGGCTTTTCGTAAATGGAACTGCTGTGCCTTGTCCTTCGGGTAAGCTTATGTCCACAATAGCTACACTCACACATACTACTGAAAGCATATTGTCGGGTATAACGCTCCCTGTTTCCACTGGTCTCCATAATTTTATTCTTAGAACGCTTCATGCGGATGCGCTCTGCCTCATCCCACACCTCTCTGGAAACGATAGGTTCGTGATGGTCTCTGATATAAAACTGGTCCTGCTCCCCCATATTAGCAAGTCTACGCTTACTGATAGGGTCAGTAGTAAAGGTTTTCCCAAGAAGAACATCACCCTTGTACTTTTCATTCTTGATAATTCCCATCACGCCATGAGTGTGCCAGCTTACCTCACCCTTCTTATTTTTTCTGCCAAGCTCCGTCAGCCGATGAGCTATGGTAGTTGTTCCATACCCCTGAAGGTACAAATCATAAATCATTCGCACCGTCTCCGCTTCATACTCATTGACCGTGAGGCTCTTGTCCTCCGGGTGATAATCATAACCAAGACAACCGTTGAAACCAATCAACTCACCACGCTTCATTTTCATTTTAAGTCCCATGGTAACATTCTTGGATAAGGACTCAACCTCCTGCTGTGCCAAGGAACTCATGATTGTCAAAAGCATCTCTCCCTGCATATCCAAGGTGCTGATATTTTCTTTTTCAAAAATAATACCGATATTTTTATCCTTAAGCATTCGGGAATACTGCAAGGTATCCAGCGTATTTCTGGCAAATCGGGATATGGACTTGGTCAGAATCAAATCAATCTCACCATTTAAGCATCGATTAATCATTTCCTGAAATCCGGTTCGCTTGTCGGTCTTGGTTCCGGTAATCGCCTCATCAGCAAAAATTCCGGCGTTAACCCATTCGGAATTCTCACCAATCTTCTCTTCATAATAAAGCTTCTGGGATTCAAAGCTGCCTAACTGGTCATCGTCATCCGTAGATACTCTGACATAGGCTGCCACACGAATCCTCTCCACTGTTATCGGGTTACTTCTTACCCTACCCCTGCTGTTAGGAGCAGTTCTTGTTGCTTCTAAAACTTGTACTTCCTGCATAATAAAATCCTCCTGTTTTAATTCTGTTATAATGAAAATAATGCCAACAACAAGTAAGTTATCTTGTATGCTGACATCATAAATAAAAAATCAAATGTTAACGAATGTGCGGAAAAATAATTTCTGCACACTCATAAAATTACGCCGCCTTTGGCTCATCCTCACGAATAATGAGAAATTTGTCCATCAGCTTATTTCTTGCTATGGTATACTCTGCTTCGGTAATCAGCTCCATGCGAACTGCCTTACGAAGCAAAGCCATACACTTTGCAAATTCCATCTCCTTCGTCATCTGCTACACCTCCTCACTTTTATTCCTGCGTTATCACCTTTTTTCCATAAGAAATTGGCTTATTCAAGAAAATTCCTGACAAAAGTTGTTAGACCATTTTGGCTTCCATTCGTATCCTATGCCGTCAGCGTTACAGCTGACCTTTAGCTTATTGCCTGTGGGCTACTCCTACTCGAGTTCCTTTCCCACCCTTGACGGAAGTGTCTTATGTCACAAGGAGGGACCCACATAGTGGGAGGATTCCTTATGACCTCCTCGCTCCGCTTGATTGCTCAAGCCTCTTCGCAAGGTCTGTTAACATAGAATACAGCTCATGAATCCGTTTCCGGATTGTTTTTCAAGGTTCAAATTCAATAAAGTTTATATAGAACATTTGTTTGCGGTGTGTTATAATGGCGATAGTGATTTCACTTGCTTGCAAGGGTGAAATCACAAGCCGGATTACAAGCTATGCTTGTAATATATTCATGTAGCTCATCCACTTGCCTGCTGGCTCGTGGCGGCTACGTTTTCATGGGTTAATGATACGAAATTCTGACCGGGATTATCATTGACGGAGACTTGACCAAAAGTTGACAAAAATAGATTGGAAGTGAAAAATTGCAGAACCGGATTACCTTCTCCAACGTAATTGGAGTGTTATTGGAAAATAAAAAGAAAACCTATGCACAGTACCGCATGATTGAAGAGATCTTCTATGACTGCCTATGCAACATGGATTTATTTGAAAAAGATGACTTTGAGAAAAATGTTACCTACAGCAGATGGTGTACCGGTGATCGTCCCATCCCAAAAGAAATATTGTCCTTTTATGACAATGCCAGATTTGACGGTATTCAAAATAACATTCAGGATGATATCATTCCCAACCTTATCAATGTGCCTGCTACAAGGGAATTGCTTTTGGAATTGGTTGCAGACAGTGTGGATGTAATCGGTACCGAAAAAGCCGATGAATTTGCAAGGATAACCGATGACGCAGAGCTTATCACTGCCCTTATACGCTACGCCATTTTAAACGACCATGACAGCAAACATGCCCTGTTATCCCCTGACCTGTCAGATATTCTGCTGAGTAACAGACTTCCTTCTGCGAACCGCTATTTTATTGGACAAAAAGAGGAACTGAAGGCTGTTGCTAAGGCATTACAGGACTATAATCCCGTATTTATCACCGGAACAGCAGGTATGGGTAAAAGTGAATTGGTAAAGACCTATGCCAAGAAGAACGAAAAGAAATACACAAATATCATTCATCTGTTTTATGATGGTGACTTGAAGAAAAGTGTTGCTCACATGGAATTTAACGATGATACCGCTGATATGAGCGAAGAAATGCTTTTTGACAAGCATATGAGAATATTAAAAAAGCTCCACCCTGACAGTCTGATTATCATTGATAACTTCAATGTCCTGCCTAAAGAGGATGCTTTCTTCAAAGAATTTATAAAATTGAATTGCAAAATACTGGTTACCAGTCGTTGCAATATTTCACAATATGAGGCGATAAAAATTTCTGAAATGGACGCAGATACGGAGCTTGTAGAACTGTTTTATAAGCACTGCCCTTCTGCAAAGAGTTCTGAAGATGTGGTAAAGGAGATTATTCAGACGGTAGGTTGCCACACTCTTACGGTTTGCCTGTCTGCATTATCTTTAACAGCCAGTGGCGTGGAGCCGGAAGAATTGCTGGCAGAATTGAAAACCTGTGGTTTGAATATTGCCTCCGGGGAAGATGTGGAACTATACAAGGATAATGATTTTACAGATGGACTGATGATAGAGCATTTACGCAAGCTCCTGCAGCTTGGAAAATTATCCAATCAACAATTGGACATTCTGCGTAATCTGTCCCTTCTACCAGTTGCCGGTGTATTAAAGAATAGCTTTAAGAACTGGATGAAGCTTGAAAACCTCACAGATGTGAACCAACTTATTAAGTACGGATTTATCAACGAAGATACAGATAACAAGAAAATAAACCTGCATCCACTACTACAGGAAGTAATTGCTATTGAGACCATACCAACGGTAACTGCCTGTCGTACCATGTTGGACAACCTCCACCTTATCTGCCTGACACATGGTTTGGAACTTCGCAGACCGGAAAATATCATTTCTTCCCTTATCAGTGTGTCGGAGCGTATTATTGTGGATAATGGTGCCTATTTCCTGCTGTTCTTACAGGATATGTTCCCTTATCTGGACAAATATCTGGTATCGGATTACCTGCCAAAGCTTAATGAAAGAATCAGCTATGTTATGGACCAATACAAGCTAGAATCTCCTTGTGATAAGGCACTGCTACTGGATTATAAGGCAGAATGTTTTCTATTGAAAAAGGATTATGGAAATGCAGTTAAGAAGCGTGAAAAGGCAATCAACATTATGGAAAAGCTTCATACTAAGGATGCAGATATGCGAACTGCTAACCTGTTGTCCAATCTGTACAATAACCTTTCCAACACCTATCTGCTGATGAAACGTGGCAATGAGGCTGCTAAAGCACTGCGTACGGCTTTTAATATCCGTATAGAATATGCCCACTTGGGACTAACCGAATCCCATGATTCCTTGCAACAAATGATGAATCTCATCAATATGCTGTTGCTGGCAAAGGATGTTGACAATGCCAAAATTGTACTGGAGCAATATGAAACCTTGGTGTTAGAGCACTTGTCGGATACCTCTCTGGATTATGGTATCTGTAAGCTGAGTCGGGGTATTATTGATATGATGGAAGGAAGGCCTGAATCGGCAGAAATGAATTTGCTCGGGGCTGAGAGCATTATTGGAAATGCTGTAGGAACGAGTAATGACTATATGAAGACGACCTACCGATATCTGAATAATCTGTATGCACAGTGGAAGAAACCGGAGAAGGCGATTGAGTATAGGGATAAGTTTCTTGGGGTAAATCGCGGGATTTCCAGAACTTAACAATCCCAACTGTTGCATTATTTGCAACAGTTGCCCACAAGAAAATTCTTGCATTTTTACCCTGCATGACTTATAATGCAGATGGTGCGCTACGGAAACTTGCGATGCCCGTGGCCGGTGGAGTTTCATGCGTGAACTCCACTTTTATATAGAATTTCAGCAAACGTTGAGGATTGCCCTAGATTGTGGGGCAATCCTCTTTTTTCAATTTGTTTTTGCATGTTTGGCAAATATCATGTACTATTACTTCTTTAATTCATTTATAACAGAAATGCTTTCTTCATACTTGGGATATTCTGCTTTTCTTCTTTCCATTCTTTTTATTACACCATTATCATAAGTTATTAATATATGTTGATCTTGTATGTTGCACAATATAAGAGCATCCAAAAAATCATTTTTCCAAAGAGCCGCCCCCTTTGTCATAATACCAACTAGCGTATCATAAAAATAATCCTGTAATGCAACAAACTTTACCCTTTTATCAAATATTGCTTTGATTTTCTGTATATAAGTTTTCAACTCAGGGGCATTATTATTTTTCCAATAATTAACAGCTAATCTCTGTAAGAAATCTGTACTTGTTCTTGTTTTCATTTTATTATTAAGTTTTTCAGTATCATGAGAATAATCTTCCGAAGATATCCACTCATCTATATTTGGTATTTCATCGTTATCGCCTATCAATTTTGCACGTTCTATAAATGGTATACCTTTCTCTAACTCAAACGCTAAAAGATTATAAAAACAGTTTCGTACATAATTTTCACAATCATCCGTTCCATAACCCTCTGTAAATATTTCAACAAAGACATCTAAGTTTATTGGTGCAAACATCCTACACACCTTACTTAATATTTCATAACAAAAATCTGACGGTTCTGTTCCATTAGATAAAGCTGAAAAATAGTATCCAGAAAACAAGCACATATCAAATAAAATAGATATAAACCTACTTTCAACATCTATTTTGTTTACAAGTATTTCATTGCAAAGTTTCTGCAAATCCTTATCTGTAATATTTACAATATCACCAGAAAAATTGTCTGGTAACGGATTTATAACATTACCAGCTAACTTAATATTTTTTTCCCATAAATACTTTCCACCTTTATGTACAATATTTAAATCATTACGATGCTTAATCAGAAATTCAAACAATGTAGTTGACGCAATAAAAACTTCGTTAGTATTTATTAAATTTCTTAATTTTTGCACATCATAAGTACATTCAGATATACCGGCAGCATAATAAAATGCATTTGTATCTAATATATACAAAAATCATCACCTCTTTTACATTCTCCTAATATCATGTGGCACTTCACCAAATTCAAATCTCGCTTGTCTCGCCACAGTCGCAGCAATGGTTAGTTGTTCCTCGGTCACATTTGGCACTACCCACAATCCTCTTACAAAACGTGAATAATACTCTTTTTCTGATAACTCATCTGGCGCAAGAATTCTTACATTCTCTGGATACTTTTCAGATGGCCACTCCCACACATACTCCATAATACCAGAAAACTTATTAACCCTAATCGGTTCTGGAGAACCAATTAAAACAGAAAACTTAATATTTTTATTGTCTTTGCAAAAACAAAACTCCTCACATTTTTTCATCTCATATTCACTTAATGGCTTTGCTTTAATTTCGAACCACCTATCAAGACTTGGAATATAGAAATCTGGCAGGTATCTAATTTCATTCACCTCACTACCTTCTATCTTATAGCCTTCTACTTCATATTCATATTTAAGACCTATTACATCAAAGAAAACAGCCCATCGTGCCTCTAATCTGCTTCTAAATCTATATCCATTATAAAGTGTTTCAATCGGTTTTATTGACTTCTCCACAGTATTCCTCCTGCATTAATTCTTTATATAGCCTCTATATTCCATCCAAACTCTATTAAATTCTTTTGCATCTCACTCGATACATTGTCTTCTAACATAGCTAAACATATCAAACCTTTTGCTCTAGTCATTGCAACATATTGACATTTTAGACGCTGTTTGTTTCTTTGACCTAATTTTCCGTTTTTCCCAGCTAACCATGGCAAAATGGAACTCAAGTTATATTCGTAATATTTTGTTTCCAAAATCAATGTTGCTAAATGTGTTCTTCCTTTAGAAGAATGTATACTTCCAAATTGTAATTCCACACTTCTCCCACTTGCTTCATCCTTGTACATCATTTTATTTGTACTTTTGTCTTCAAACTCATGTCCTTCTTTTTCTACAGACCCCTTCCATTCAATAAATTTCTCCGTTTTCATTTTTTCTATGTTAATAAAATCACCGAAAACCTCATATATGTACTCTAAAGTTTTGTTCCACGCCTTTGGTGAAGTATAATCCATATCACAAATTACTAATAGATTTTCTCTTACATGATTAGTTGGCACATTTCTTACAATTGTTCTAAAAGCAGAATTTGAATACTTTACTTCCTTCTTTTGAGACAATTTTATTAGTTTCAATATACCTTTGCAGATCCAATCAACTTTTTGAGCAAATTCTCTTGTTTTATATAATTGTTCTTCTGCTATGTAAAAATAATCTATTAATTGTGTTGGAGCAGTTTTCTTAGTTTCTGGATTATATTCCGGATAATAGTTACTTAATCTAACAGCGATTTCATTCTCTTTATTATCCAATTTATGAACCATACCCAAAACATGGCATCCATACTTTTTATACTTTGATATTTCATCATCAGAAAAAGTCTGCAATAACAATTCAGCATATTTCTGTAATACCTTCTCTTCTTGTCCATGTTTAAATAAAAAAATGGTGTGTTTAGGATTTGAGTTAGATAACCCCTTTGCTTCTCCAAGCATCTTTCTTTTATCTAATGCTACACCATTAGATAATTCTGCAACAGATTCTACAAATCTTTTACTATTAAGCATTTCTAAACAAGCTTTTCTCGGAAAAACATTTACCTCCTCCATTCTTTCATAAGAATTAAAAATGGCTTGATTACTATCTCCATATGCTTGATAGAATACATTTTCAGGTGCTTTTTCATACAGTCTATTTACCAAATCCCAAATTTCACTTTTTGTATCCTGCGCTTCATCTATAAACATAATAGGAAATCTCTGTTGAAATATTTCTCGAATAACTGGTTTCTTCTCCAGTCCATAGAAAGAATACATTTCCATTTCGTTAAATGTGAATTCTCCTCGTTGTCGAGAGTCCATCGTAACCTTAATTAGTGCCTTATATGTAGGACTTGTTTTACTGCATGACACATTAAATTCACAGGGCAATTTTACAGGATCACATATCTTTTTATCTTTGCCATTGCGCTCTAACCACCCTTTTGTATATATACTATTCCACCTACGTTCCGTTACAAATTCCGTATCCACAATATTCACTGGAATACCACAACTCCTAAGTATTGGCATTGAAATAAATGTATCCATAAACGACTGAAATGTACCTATGAAATGCGGATATGATAACAACTTTTTTCCGACATCCGATGTGCCTAAACGTTCTTGGATTTCTTCTCTTGCAACATTTGTATGTGATAAAACGCAGATTCCCCTACCTTCCTCATTCCATTTTTTTGCCAGTATTGCAAGCTTTGCCACTAACAATGTCGTCTTTCCACTTCCGGGGCATGCATGCACATCTGTGCCAGACATATTTTTCAGAATATTTATTCGACATTCATCAAATTCTATATCTGGCATAATGGTTTTAACCCATTCAATATCTTCGTCAGATATTACAATATCAATTCCATTCATAGCAAAACACCTCTATACAGTTAATGTAGATGTAACATACTTTATAGCCTCAACCAAATAACTCGGGAAAATCTTTTCCATTTCTTTTGCTGCTTTATCCGCATATTTCTCTTCTATATAAACAGAAAAGTACTGCGCGAATTCTGCCTTTGATATATATTTCTTTCTAAAAAAAGAATATACATACGATGCCTTCTCTTCATCCGTGTTATATGTAGCATATTTACCAGTATATTCTTCTATTAATTCTTCCTTATCCGATTCTTTCAATTCCGTAGCTCTCATTTCAGCAATAACATTTAACATATCCACTGCCAAACCTGATAAAGCCAATTCATACTCAAGTGTCCATTGTTTGGGAATATAGACCTTCACATGCTGCCCTTCTGATTTGTTCTTTATTTCATCTAAATAAGCTTTCTTATCCGTTATTTCCGATTCTACTTTCCATTTTCGACTCTTGGGCCATTTTGATTTATCGCTATAATCAGATTTTATACATATTGCTGGTGCACAGTCTGGAAGAATATCTCTATCTGTAATACATGCCACAGGCAGCTTCAGCCAATCATCATTTTTCCTTTGAAATATCTTTGCATATCGCATTAATCCTGTACTTTTTACATCAACGATTGAAATTCCATAATCGGTCAAGTTCCTTCCTATCAATTTCGCTATTGAAGGTAACAACAACTCTTCTCCTGGTCCCTCAACTATTAATACACCTTTTGCAAAAAAAAGATTTGCTTTAGTTGCATCCAAATATCTCTCCAAATACTTGTAATCATTATCATCTAAGAGAGTATATTCTTTTCCCATTGGATAAGCTTTGTGTTCTTGTAATAAAACTAAATTTTTTAATTCAACCACCGATGTTAACATCAACGAATGTGTTGTCATAATTATTTGTTGATTTTTCTTTCCACCTTGTAATGATTGCATCATTTTTAATTGTCGTTGTGCATGTATATGCGCCTCCGGCTCTTCAATTAACATAAAAGAACTATTTTCGCTATCACTATTTAACAGCATTTCGCACGCCATACTCAACAAATTACTTGTACCCAAACCAACATTACCATAATTATTTGAATTCGCATTGTGCACTTGTAAATCCAATTTTTCTAATAAAGAATATACTTTTCTCTCCTCTGTATTACCTAAACCCGAAACAACAATTTCTGTGTCCAATGTATCACCATTCAACATCATTTTTTGTTTTAATATTTTATTTATATTCTCATTTACTTGCTTTATCTGTTCATGGTTTGCTAGTAAATAATTAGATAAATCAAATATTCCTGACAATGACAACTCGTTAACATCAACACCAGACTCGTATTTATCAACTCCAGAATTTAATCCAGATATACTACTCATAATCTGCGCCAATCGTGAATTTCTTCCAGCTCTCATTTGTGCATATGCATCTCTTAAAGGTCTCAAATAAGTTACTCTTAATAATTCCCTGGCTTCAGGCGAAGGTGCTGACACATCACCATTCTTTCCACATGTTAAATTAACTAATGTTCTATTAGGCTTTACATTTTTCATGTACTTTGCAGTCCAATTCAAGTATAGCTTTTCACCAGTTTTTGTATATGTTAAGCATTCCATAAATGCAGCCTTTTCTTTCAACGACAAATCCGAAAAGCATATAGATATACGAATTTCGTCTTCTGTATTTTCATTATGATAATCAGAAAATTCAACCTTATACCAATTCTGATCTGTTGTTCCTAAAACATATCGTATAGCATCTATTACTGTAGACTTTCCTGAATCATTTTCTCCAACCAAAACCGTTATTCCGGGATTAAATTTAAATATTGTTTCTTTTCCGATACCTCTAAAGTTCTCGATTTTTACACCTGAAATATACATATGTACCTCCACTATAAAGAGACCTTGTTCTTAATCTCTCCCACCAGCTCATGCACCGTCGTACAAGGGCACATCTCCGATGGTTTGGTTTTACCTTCTCTTTTACACTGCTCCAGCTTCTGCTGTGCTATCTGAATTGCTCTTTCTTCGTCACCGGATTTGCAGATTTTGCCATACATCTGCTCATCAGCCTTGGAGTATTTCTGTCCAGTCTTGGTTTCATATACTCGTCCAAAATCTGAGCAACAAGTCCAAGAATCTTGGATTGCCGGCATAGAACCAAAGTAGGCGTACATCCATATTTCAAAGCATGGATTAGACCAGCCCACTTGTATTCCTTTATCCTCTGCCTCTTTTATAATCTCATCAAATCCTTGCACTTGGTCTCTATCAAACACAATCCAAGGAATACGATATTGCGCATCGTAAGCAGTGAGTTCCAGACATTTATCAATCATGGCACGAGTCTTTGTCTCTACCACCTTTATTACAAGCTTGTTTCTCACATCCTCCGGCAATGCTTGATGAAGACCGGTAAAGAAACATCGTTCCGTAGCCTCTGTATCCGTAACAATCAAATAGTAGCCCAATTCCGGCACCTTGAATTGTTTTCTCTGGTCTCTCGTTTTTCTATTACCTGTTCTGTCTTTTTTCGCCATACTCATTCCTCCTTAAATATATCAATACTCTTTAAGGTAGGAATCGCACCATACTTTCCAATCAGGTAATTCTTCTCATAGCTTTCATCCTTACGAATACGAGAACCGTCCTCATCCACAAAGTCAGCCAATGAGTAAAGTGTGGATACACCTCTTTCATCCTTTTCTACAAACCAGATTTCGTCACGGCGTAGCAACTGGTTAGATAACTGCCATGTATCGTGGGTTGTAAATACAAGCTGTGCGTGGTTGGTATTGATTTCTGGATTTAAGAATGTAAGCAGGAAATTCCTTACAAGTAACGGATGCAAACGAGCATTTAATTCATCGATGAAGAATACGCTACCCTTTTCCAATACTTCCTGCAATTCCGGATATAACGCAAACATCTTCAAAGTTCCGGCTGACTCCAATCCCAACGGAATTTCCGCCATTTCATCAGAATCTATCATCTTGTGTAGTGCGTTAATCTTGTATCGCTCTTCCTTACTTTCAGCCTCCTGAGGAACCTTTTCAATTCTGAAATCCTTGATATGTTCATCAAAAGATGCGAAATATTCTACAACTTTCTGCTGCACATTCTTATCTTCTACAAATCCCTTCGGCAATCTTCGTGACATGAAGAAGTTGGTAAAAGGATCTCCAAAATCTGCAAACTCGTTTGCAAGGAACCAATCTCTGATTGCCTTACACTTACCAATCTTCAGCTTTGCTCCCAATGAAATGATAAGCACCTGCTTTTCCAATGCTACCTGAATATTATCCCTACTGCTTTTAGGGAAGCCCGACAAATCAAGCTCCTCGTCAGTAGTTCCACGATAAAATACTGTACTGTATTTTCTGGCAGTCTTTGCCTTGGAATTAAGCCATTCTTCGGTTACACCTTCCTTATTGATGCAAAAACCATAATTATAGCTTCTCTCAGACTTGTCACCGGGCAATGTAAAGTACACCTCAAAGCTTGATTCCGCATCGGCAGATGTGGAATCAAACAAGAACGGAGTCGGTCTGAACTCTTCAAACTTCTCCTCTTCATCGCCATACTTAAAAGACTCTGCAACATACTCAGACATATATTCAAAAGCATTGTATATATTAGACTTTCCACTTGCATTTGCACCATAAATGGCAGCAACCGGCAAAATCTTCTCGCTACCAACCATCACTACTCTGTCTGAAAACTCGGTCATCTTCGCCGCAGACAAATCCAAAGTAGCCTCTTCTCTAAATGATTTGAAATTTTTGAAATTAAATTGAATTAACATGATTGCTACCTCACCTTCTTTTCTACTTTCTATTATATACAGTTTTTTGCAAAAATCAACATCCAAATACGATTCGTTCTCATTTTAATGTATATTTTGTTGTTATAATAAAAATCACCCAATTTACACCATGGTAAACCGAGTGATTAATCATAAATTATTCTCTTCCCATCTTGCTATTTGAAGAAATAAGTCTCCCCCTTCCTTCAACCTTAACAAGTGTCTCTAACTCTTTTAATGCATCCTTGGCAATCCACATCTTATTCTTGTTGCCACTTTCCTTCAATTCATGGGCTAAAAGGATTGCTTTTTCATTGTAAGTAAAATCCTTCTTTCCTATTTCCCGCAATGCCCATGAAATCGCCTTCCTAACATGTTCATGTTCACTATCAGAATACTCTTGTACAATGCGTAAATAGTCATCAAGAGTATCATTGGTAATTGTTTTATTATGTACCACAGAAGAAGCTATTAACGTAAACGCTGCTCTCTTCTTGTAAGTATGTGTACTTGTAATCCAATTAGAAATAAACTCATCATAGCTCTTCAGTTTAATAATCAGATTTTTACACAAGTGATCGCACAAATCCCACGACTGTACATCACATATAATTTTTTCTATCTCATCATGTGATATTGTCTTTTTGTCAAAAACTAACACCGCCAATAGTTTTGCTTCATGGTAACCGGAATTCCACAGCTCTTTTGCCAGTTCATTTGACTTTCCAGTTTTCTTTGCTATTGCACGAACAACGGCTGTTGAAACACCTATACTATATTCTTCCGGAATACCCATTTTCACGACATTCGCTTTGTATTTTTCAGAAGCATTTACTTTTAATTCTTCAATGATTTCATCACAAGTCATCTTTTTGCCTCCAATGCTTCCCTTAAATCCTGAATTTATTTAGCCTGCTGTTTCTTTAAATACATTCCTACAAAAGGCTTCATAACCAGCTTTTTAGCGGTTACATCTTCTGTAAATTCAATAAATGTAACACCACCATTATAAGAAAATTTCCCCATCCAATGCCCCTGCATATTGCCGTTTTCCATATCGAATTCATAGTTCTTATATTCATCAAAAGCAGTAATTTTAAACTTTGTAACATAACCATCCTTCGTATGTTCCTCGAACTCTTTTTCAGGCACAGTCACCACAAT
>Ga0256405_10004361_pt1 | contig 26658 bp, 12 predicted proteins | sample RumenRJG_02DNA_FD_189096 | JGI IMG/M metagenome (GOLD analysis project Ga0256405, IMG submission 189096) | Bovine rumen microbial communities from Lethbridge, Alberta, Canada - RJG_02 | ecosystem: Host-associated > Mammals > Digestive system > Stomach > Rumen | place: Canada: Alberta... | reverse complement strand
GTAAGGTGCAGTTTTACGATGGCAGTACCCTGTTGGCTACCTGTACGTCAAAGCCCTATAAGGCCACATTGACGGGTGCCAAGTCGGGTACCCATACACTGAAGGTGGTGGCTACCGACAACGACGGTGAGACGGCATCGGTCACTACCAGCGTGACGCTGACGGCATCACAGACGCTGAGCCTGTCGCAGAGGTTCACAGAGGATGCCTGTACTCCTGCTGGTTGGATCAGCTACGACGGTTCTGAGAAACGTATCGGTTACGTCGGTGGTCACGGCAATGGCAGCCGTGTGATGCAGCTGACGGGCAGCCCACGTGCCTTCAACTACGGGTACTATTTCCGCAATATCAACGGTAACAGACATGATGGCTGGATTAAATACGGTTTGCCAGAGTCCAGTGCCACCCTCAGTCTCGCTCCCGGTCATTATGTACTGAAGTTCAAAGCCTGCAACTGGAATATGGCAAGTTTCGGAGAACTGGAATTCGCTGTTGAGAAAGCTGCCGATGGTCAGGCTGTTGCCAGCACCACCTATAAGCCGACCGTCAATATCGGTAATAATGCCGGCAACGGCTTTAGCGGCGTCACCCAGCAGACGTTCGAGTTCGACGTCACTGAGCAGGGCAACTACGTCCTGGCTGTCTATTCTGCCGCCTCGGGCTGGAGCGATGGTATGGTGGGTGAACTTATCCTCACTGCCAACGGCTACGAAACAACGGGCGTCAAGACGACAAGTCGGGCAGAAACGCCAACAGCTATTTTCGACTTGCAAGGACACCGTCTGGCACAAGCTCCACAAAAGGGCATCTATATCCAGAATGGTCAAAAAATCATGAAATGAATAAGGAAGCACTTATTGCAATTATCACTTGTTGCCTGCTTGCCCCTAAGGGTATGCAGGCGCAACTGTCTACCAACCCCGACAAGTTCCTTGGTAACATCACCACCGACTGGCCCGGTAGCATGAACTATGATGGTTTCATCTATTCCGACTATTGGAATCAAGTGACACCCGAGAACGGTACTAAGTGGAGCACCGTCGAGGGCAACCGGAACTCCTACTATTGGGGAGGCGCCGATCCGGCTTTTAACTACGCTAAGCAAAAAGGCTTCCTGTTTAAGTTCCACTGTCTGATATGGGGTTCGCAGTATCCTGAATGGCTGAAGAACCTCTCGGCTGCCGATAAGTACAAGGCGGTGGTGAAGTGGATGGATACCGTCAAGAAGAAGTACCCCAATCTTGAGCTGATAGATGTGGTCAACGAGGCCGTGGAGGGACATCAGCCCGATACCTACGTCATGCGCGAAGCCTTGGGAGGCAACGGCAAGACGGGCTACGACTGGATTATCAAGGCGTTCGAGATGGCGCACGAACGCTGGCCTAATGCTATCCTCATCTATAACGACTTCAATACATTCCGTCATAATACTGACCAGTTTATCGAATTGGTACGCACGTTGCGCGATGCCGGTGCGCCTATCGATGCATACGGCTGTCAGAGCCATGACCTCGGAGGCATGAATCAGGCAGATTTCAGAACGGTGATGACGAAAATCCAGAATGCGCTGAAGATGCCGATGTATATTACGGAGTATGATATCGGCGATACCAATGACGGCAACCAGAACTGGAACTATCAGCAGCATTTCCCCGTGATGTGGGAGGCTGACTATTGCGCCGGCGTTACGCTGTGGGGATGGTTCTATGGCAAGACATGGATTAACGGTAATAATCCCAATGAGAAAGGCATATCGGGCTTGATAAAGAACAAGCAGGAACGCTCGGCCTTGAAGTGGCTCCGCACGTATATGCAGTCTGACAAGGCCAAGCAGGCCAAGAGTCCTTTCCCAGGTATGAAGAAGGAAGCCTCCGTCTACGTGAAGCCGCAGGCCCTGTTGGTTAATACGAATAAGGAGATGACCGTCGACGTGACCGCCAAGATGCGTACCAAGAGCGTGCAGAGCGTGGCTCTCTACGTCAACAACGTGCTCTATCAGACGCTGACTGAAGCTCCCTATACCTTTACTTATACACCAACGAAAGCGGCAAAGTTCAACTTGAAGGCTGTGGTCACCACTACCGACAACACGAAGTACGAGCGTCTGTCTGCCTTCACCGCTACCAACAATTACATTCCGCAGGAGGGCGACGTGCTGACGGTGACAGGCCGCTTGACCAGCATCTCTGCTGGCAAGACCTTTGCCATTGTCAACGAAGCCGAGGGCAAGGCTTTGTATGGTATCAACGACCAGCACTTAGGCTACGATACCTACGACAAGGCTTTTGCTGAGTCGAACAGCGGCTATCTCTTCAAGGCGGTCAACAGCTCGGTCTCTGGCAAGTACCTGCTCCGACTGATGACACCTCAGAATGGAGAGTACAACATCTGGGGAAATCCTGGCTACCTGAACTCACAGCCCGTCTCTGGCGATTGTTGCTTTATCCTTGGCAATACCCAGCACAGCAATGGTCAGGATATTGACAATGGTGCTGTCTGGGAAATCAAGCACGTCTCTGGCAAGGGCTTCTCGCTGAAGAATGTCGGCACGGGCAAGTATCTCAAGACCAACGATACCGCCAAGTACGACGACCCCACATACTTCACCTTCGCCACGCTGGGCTATCAGCCGACAGGCATTGTCGAGACGCCACTGCCAGCCATCGTCAATGGCAACAGCTCGGCTGTCTACAACCTGCACGGTATGAAGGTCGGCACACTGTCACAGTGGCAGCTGTTGCCTCGTGGCTTGTATATCATCAATGGAAAGAAGATTCAAAAACAATAATCAATATGATGCATAGATTGGTTCTAAGATACTATTTCTTGATTGCCATGACTGTCAGTTTGACTACTGTTATGGCCCAAGGCGTGAAACCGCTGCCGAGCCTTCATGTCGAAGGACGGTGGCTTGTTGATACCCATGGTAACCACGTCGTACTCCACGGCGTGATGGACACACCGAGTGCGTGGTTCAATGGCGGTCGGTGGGGCTGGAGCTACGACGATGCCGGTCGCCAGCGATGCCTGAACTATTTCGAGAAACTCTTTACGGGTTTTGAAAAGGCTAACTGTACGGTGTTCCGTCTGCACCTGGAACCAGCTTGGACGAATGACAATAGCTATACCTATGTCCATGGTAAGGACCAGCCGGCAAGCGAAGCCCAGGGCGAGGCCGATATCAGGCATTTCAATCCTAACCGTCTGAAGACCTACCTTGGCTCGCTCTACTTCCCGCTGATGCAGAAGGCAATGAACCACCGTCAGTATGTCGTGGTGCGCCCGCCGGGTGTATGTCCTCATAATCTGAAGGTGGGCGACTACTACCAGAAGTATCTTTTAGACGTCTGGGACATCGTCAGTCAGAATGCTAATATCAAGAAGTATGCCGGCCAGATAAGCTTGGAGTTGGCCAATGAGCCTGTCAACTTGAGGAATGCCAACAACCAGGACGATGCCAAGGCTTTGCACGACTACTTCCAACCCATCGTCGATAAGATTCGTGCCAATGGCTTCACGGGTATCATCTGGATTCCCGGTACGGGCTACCAGTCTAACTATCGCAGCTATGCCTCTTGGCCCATCCAGGGCTATAACATTGGCTATGCTGTGCATGACTACCCCGGCTGGTATGATAATTCCAGCGACGATAACCCTAATCCAACCCACAAGATCAATGCCTTCCATGAGGCCGTTCCCGTCGTTGACACTAATCCTGTCTTCATCACCGAAGTAGACTGGAGTCCGCTGAAGGAACCCAAGACGCCTAAGACAAACCCGGATGGCTCCATCCAGTATAACGAGATGGGACAGATTGTGTATCAGAATCTTGGCACGTGGGCTACGGCTTCCACGTCGAAATGGGGTAAGGCCTTCAAGGCTGTGCTCGACAAGTTTGGCAACATTTCCATGACGTTGACACATCCTCATGACTTCCTCGAGATTGATACCTTGTTGGAAAAGAATAAGGTCATTCCCGCCTTTAACGGTAATCCGGAGGCATGTGCCAAGGCTTGTATGGACTGGTATGCCGACTACTATACAAGAGACTGGCCTCACGCCGACTTCAAGAATGTCTATGTCAGCGACCAGGGAAATGGAACGTATAAGAACCCCGTCGTCTATGCCGACTTCCCCGACCCGGACGTTATCCGTGTCGGCGACACTTACTATATGGTGTCTACCACGATGCACCACTTCCCCGGTGCCACCATTCTCAAGTCGAAAGACCTGGTCAACTGGGAGTACTGCGCACAGCCGCTGACAGAACTGGCTGCGACGTCGAACTATAACTTAGAGAACGGCCAGGATGCTTACGGCAAGGGTATGTGGGCCTGCTCGATGAAGTACCACAACGGCAAGTTCTACTTGCTCGTCAATGGCAACGACGCCGGCGGCTGGCTGCTTACGGCTACCGACCCAGAGGGCAAATGGGAGAAGAAGAAGTTGTCGCGCATCTACTACGACCCCGGTATGCTTTTCGATAATGGCAAGGTCTACGTCGCCTGTGGCATTACCAATATCCAGATGTGTGAGCTCGACGAGGACTTCAACTTCATCCGTGAGCAGAACGTTATCAGCAATGTCGACGGTCTGGAGGGCAGCCATCTCTATAAGATTGGCGACTATTATTATATCTACGCCACCAATGGCGGTTGGCCTTCGGGACAGTCTGCCTATCGTTCGAAGAATATCTTCGGTCCCTATGAAGGGAAGGTGCTTCTTGAGAAGACTATTAATAATAAGGTGAACACCATCCATCAGGGAGCGCTCGTCGATACCCCCGACGGCCAGTGGTGGACCATCCTTCAGGAGGATATCGGCGCATTGGGCCGTGTGCCCAACCTGCAGCCAGTGACATGGGTCGACAACTGGCCTGTCATCGGCAACAACGGCGTACCTGTCGCTGCCACCGGTTCTTCTACCACATATACTAAACCGGCACTGCCCGCCCAGCCTCGCATGGCTCTGCCTACAAGCGACAACTTCCGCAGCTATCCGTTGGGTATGCAGTGGGAGTGGAACCACAATCCCGACAATGGCGCATGGACGCTGTTCGAGCGTCCGGGATGGCTGCGCCTGAAGACAACGGGTAAGGCCGACTGCCTGACGCAGAACCGCAATATGCTCACTCAGCGCATCTTTGTCGTCCATGGCAAGGAGGCATCGCTGACGAAGGGCACCGTCTGTATGGATGTCAGCCAGTTGGCAGAAGGCGACCGGGCCGGTCTCTGCATCTTCCAGGATCCTTACGCATACGTAGCTGTGGAGAAGAAGAATGGCAGTTTGCGGTTTGTCTGGCGTCAGGATCAGCTTCGCACGAATGAAGGCTTTACACCCGACGAGCAGGTTGTCGAGACGGTAGCTATTCAGGATACGGTTTACCTCCGTGCTTCCATTTTCAAGGGTTCCTGTAAAGCCCGTTTTGAATATTCGCTCGATAATAAGACGTTCACGCGCATTGGCGCTGAGACCACGTTAGGCTTCAACCTCAGCGTTTTCGTCGGTGCGCGCTACGGCCTGTTCTGCATGGCAACTCAGGATGGCAGCAACGGCTATGCCGATTTCGACTGGTTCTCTACCGAGGATAGTTACGATGAGGCTAATTACTATCCTGCCGAATTCGTAGGCTTCAGCGAGGATATGCTCACCGTTGAGTCGTTGACACTTTCCGACGTGGCTTCCGAAGTGATGGTTGGCAATAGTGGCAGTCTCGATGTCAACGCCACATACCGTGACGGCCATTCGGAGAACGTGGCAGCGCAGTGCCGTTATGAGACTGACGGCAATGGCGTTATCGAGATACGTAATGGCCGTATCTTCAGCGTTGCCGAAGGCTCTGCCAACGTCCGCGTCTACTATACCGACCCCTTGGGGCATGAGAAGACTGCGGAGTTCACAGTCCGCTCGACCTTCTTCCCCTTTGGCAAGCAGTATATCAAGACCAACTTCTACTCGAATGGCACCTATACCGAAAGTACCCATACTTTCTTCCCTGGACAGTGGGGACAGATGGGCTGGGAGTATCCCAATGGTGCTGATATGTCGGCCTATAGGTATCTGGTCATTAAGTTAGGGGCTGCGAGCAGCGACTCCCACCTTAATATATTTACTGAGAATAGCATCTGGTCGGCTTGTTGCAGTACACCCGACTTTGGTTCGAAGAAGCAGATAGTACTCGACCTTCGTACGGCGAAATATACCAGCGACAACAATAAGAAAGGTCAGCCACTCGACACGAAGAACATTCGTATCGTCAGCTTCTGGGGTACAGGTTCCAAGTCCATCAAGGTCGACGATATCTATCTCACCAATAACAGTGACTATTCAAAGCCTACAGGTATCGAAGCTATTTCGGCTCCGCACGTAGGCAGCTGTTCCCCGGCAGTCTACGACCTGATGGGACGTCAGGTGGACAATGGCCATAACGGTCTCGTCATTGTCCGTACCTCCGATGGTAAAGTATATAAAATCTTAAAGAAATAATAGATATGAAGAAAACATTGATTTTTTCAATAATGCTGTGCCTCAGTTCGCTGACGATGGCACAGACGCATGCACGTGGGTTCAATATGCCTGAAACCGCACCGACGTTCAAGAACGTGAACTATGCTGGTGACAAACTGGAGGCTCACAATCTCGACATCTATCTGCCCGATACCGGCAAGCCCCGCTATAAGGTTGTGGTGATTATCTACGGCAGTGCCTGGTTCTCCAACAATGCCAAGCAGATGGCCTTTATGTCTGTCGGAAAGCCACTGTTAGACGCCGGTTTTGCTGTTGTCAGCATCAACCATCGCTCCAGCGGTGATGCCAAGTTCCCGGCACAAATCAATGACGTGAAGGGTGCCCTGCGCTTCATTCGTGCCAATGCTGCGAAGTACAAGCTCGACACGTCGTTCATCGGTATTACCGGCTTCTCCTCCGGTGGTCACCTGTCGTCATTAGCTGGTGTCACCAACGGCCTGAAGAAGCGTACCGTGGGCAATACCACTGTCGATATTGAGGGTACCGTGGGTGGCAACCTCGATTTCTCCAGCCGTGTGGATGCCGTCGTCGATTGGTTCGGCCCCGTCGATATGGCTCACATGGAGAACTGTAAGACGGTGAAGGACGAGAAGTCGCCCGAGGCGGCACTCATCGGTGGCGCCCCTGCCCAGAACCCCGACCTCGTGGCGCTCATCAGCCCTATCACTTACGTCTGCGACCATAACCCCCGCTTCCTCGTCTTCCACGGCGATGCCGACAACGTGGTGCCTCACTGCCAGAGCGAGTTCTTCTCCGCTGCCTTGAAGAAGGCTGGCTGTCTTGAGAACTTCGTCACAGTTCCCGAGGGACAGCATGGTCCGAAGACCTTCAACGACGAGACCTTCAAGCAGATGACCGATTTCTTCCTGAAAGAGTCTGCCCTGTCAAAGGTCGTCGAGGATGGTGGTACAGGCGCTTTCAAGGCTGTCATGAAGGAGGAGCCGACACTGCCTGCCCATACCGTCTTCGTACCGCAGGACCTCACGAAGTTCAACGCCCAGAATCCGTTGCCCGTTCTCGTCTGGGGCAATGGCGCCTGCACCGATTCGCCTTGGGAGCATTTCAAGTTCCTCAACGAGATAGCCTCGCATGGCTTCGTCGTCCTTGCAACGGGCTATATCCCCATGGAGGAGAAACCTTATCAGGGACCGATGTCGAAGACTACGCAGCAGATTGAGAGCATCGACTGGATTCTTGCACAGAACGCCGATCCGGCTTCACCTTATTATAATAAGATAGACACTAAGCACATCTGCCTGTCGGGCATGTCGTGTGGCGGTCTGCAGACGCTCTTCAACTGCGCCGACACGCGTGTCTCGGCACTGATGATTTGCAATAGCGGTCTCTTCAAGATAACCAACGCCGCCCAGGCCATGCCTAATATGCCTATGCCTAACAAGACCAAGCTCAACGAGATTCATACGCCCGTCCTCTATATCCTCGGCGGCAAGGAGGATATCGCCTACGAGAACGGTATGGACGATTTCTACCGCATCAAGCACGTGCCGGCAGCTGCCGCCAACTTCCCCGTTGGTCACGGCGGCACCTACCGTCAGCCTCATGGTGGCGAGTTCAGTGTGGTGGCTCTGGCCTGGCTGCAGTGGCAGCTCAAGGGCGACCAGCAGGCCGCCAAGATGTTCGTCGGCAAGAACAACCTCCTGTCGAAGCGTGAGGGATGGACATTGGAGAAAAATAAGAAAATGAAATAAGCAGAGTAACATGAAACATTTTGGCTTTATCCTCATGGCCTCCCTCGTGGTCGCTGCCACTGCTACGGGACGCCCCGTTCTGAAAGTTACTAACGTCGCACCCAGTGCCGTGCGCATACAGTATAGTGAACCGGGAACGACCACCGACCTGCCCGACTGGCTTTATGTCCGGCACGACGTCGTCGCCAAGTCCGACCTGCGCGTCACCGTCAAGGGCACGCGCGTCACCGTGAAGAACAAGGCCGGCAAGACCGTGTTCAGTGCCACAACCCATGAGCTGCAGAACGGTGTGTCGACGCTCTCCTTCGCTTCGCCCAAGGATGAGCATCTCTATGGCCTCGGCCAGTTCCAAGATGGCTATAGCAACGTGCGCGGACTGTCGCGCCGGCTGACGCAGGTGAACACGCAGATTAGTCTGCCTATGCTCATCTCCAGCAAGGGCTATGGCATCTTGTGGAACAACTACGGCCTGACGGAGTTCAACCCCTGCAGCAAGAGCGTCACCCTGACGAAACGTCAGGGGGCAGGTGCCCGCGAGGAGGTGGACGTCACCTCTACCGAGGGCAACAAGCGTGAGGTACGCGAGCGCCATATCTTCGAGGCTACCATAGACGTTGCCGAGGCCGGCGACTACAGCCTCCTGCTTGATGTCGGTCAGAAGATGGCCCGCCGCCATAACCTCTGCATCGACGGCCAGCCGGTGATAGAGATGCAGAACGTCTGGCTGCCGCCGACAACCTCCAAGATTGTGCATTTGGAGAAGGGACGTCACACGCTGACGGCCGAGCTGACAAGGGATGACAAACCTGTGCTCTATTATGACAAGGTGCAGGACCGGACGATGTTCCGCTCACCAGTGTCAAAGGCCGTCGACTATACGGTGTTCGTCGGCTCTCCCGACGAAATCATCGCCACTTACCGCCGTCTCACGGGTGAGTGCCCCATGATGCCGAAATGGGCATTGGGCTATATCCACTGCCGTGAGCGTTTCCACAGCTCGAAGGAAATCCTGGAGACGGCACGCCGCTTCAAGCAGGAGAACATGCCCGTCAGCATGATTGTCCAGGACTGGCAGTACTGGGGAAAGTACGGCTGGAATTCCATGCAGTTCGACGAGACCCACTATCCCGACCCGAAGGCGCTCACCGATACGCTCCACCAGATGGGCATCCGACTGATGCTCAGCGTCTGGTCGAAGATTGACAAGCGCTCGGAGGTAGGTCGACAGATGGTTGCCGACAATTACTACATCCCCGGCACCGACTGGATAGACTTCTTCAATCCCGACGCTGCCGCCTCTTACTGGAAGAACTTCCGCGAGCGCCTGCTGCCTCTCGGCATCGATGCGTGGTGGCAGGATGCTACCGAACCTGAGAACGACGACCTCCTCGGACGCCGCGTCAACAATGGCAAGTGGAGTGGGGAAGAGGTGCGCAACGTCTACCCCCTGCTCGTCAACAAGACCGTCTACGAAGGACTCGTCGAGGCCGGTCGTGAACCGATGATTCTCACGCGCTGCGGCTTCCCCGGTATCCAGCGCTACGGCTCTGCCCTGTGGAGTGGCGATGTGGGTAACGACTGGGAGACCTTCCGCCGTCAGCTGACGGCAGGCCTCGGCGTACAGGCTGCCGGTGTGCCCTGGTGGACCTACGACGCCGGCGGCTTCTTCCGCCCTGGCGACCAGTACCGTAACCAAGACTATATCGAGCGTATGCTCCGCTGGATAGAGACCAGCGTCTATCTGCCCCTGATGCGCGTCCATGGCTATATGAGCAACACCGAGCCGTGGAACTACGGCAATGAGGCGAAGCAGATTATTGCCCAGTGCCTGAAAGAGCGCGAAGCCCTGCGCCCCTATATCGAGAAGTGTGCCGAGCGTGTCGCCAAGGAGGGCTATACGCTGATGCGCCCCTTGGTGTTCGACTTTGCCGACGACCCCGTAGCCCTCGACCAGAAGTACGAGTATATGTTTGGTCCCGACCTCCTTGTCAGTCCCGTCACCGAGTCCGGCGTCAGCGAGTGGAAGACCTATCTGCCACGTAATGCCAAGGGCTGGCGCGACCGCTTGACCGGCCGTCACTACGACGGTGGACAGACCGTCACCACCGCTGTCGACAAGGCTCACATACCCGTCTTCGAGCGTATCCGTTAAAAAGATGTCTTAACGCCTGAAAGCCATGAACAGATTCCTGCACCTGACAGTCCTCTTATTGACAAGTATCGTCGTCCCTGCTGCCAGCCATCTGTCGGTCAGCAGCGAGAGTGGCTCTTTTGTCCTTGCCTCTGGTCAGCAAGTGGCAGCCATCGTCGTGGCCGACAAAGAACCGCTGGTGGTGCAGAAGTCGGCAGCACTGCTGGCTGACGACGTTCAGCGCGTCACGGGCCTCAAGCCTGTGCTGCGCCATGCTGAAGGTTCACGGCAGAAGGGTGCCGTCATCATTGCCACCCTCGGCCATAATGCTTATGTCGACCAGCTTGTCAAGAAGGGCAAGCTCGACGTGTCGGCCATTCGTGGTGCATGGGAGCGTTTCGTCATCAGGGTCGTCGACGGCCAGCTGCTGATTGTGGGCAGCGACCGGCGAGGAGCGGCCTACGGCGTCTTCACGCTGAGCGAGGAGATGGGCGTGTCGCCCTGGTACTGGTGGGCCGACGTTCCGGTGCGCCGCCAGTCGTCGCTCTTCGTCGATGCCGACTACGTGTCGAAGGCACCGACGGTGAAGTACCGTGGCATCTTCATCAACGACGAGGACTGGGGATTGAAGCCCTGGGCAGCCACAAATTTTGAGCGCGAACTGGGCGACATCGGTCCGCGAACCTACAGCCGTGTCTGCGAACTGCTGCTGCGCCTGAAGGCCAATATGCTGGCTCCCGCCATGCACTCGTGTACCGGTGCCTTCTACAGCCATCCTGAGAGCAAGGTGGTGTGCGACTCCTTTGGCATCATCATCACCACCTCCCACTGTGAGCCTCTGCTGTTCAACAATGCCGCCCTCAGTGAGTGGGACAAGCAGCGCGACGGTGAGTGGAACTACGAGACCAACAGCAAGACGATTCTCCAGAAGCTCGACAGCCGCGTCAAGGAGGCTGCCGGCTATGAAAACATCTACACCATGGGACTTCGCGGTCTCCATGATGAGGCCATGAAGGGCAGCACCAATCCTAAGCATCGTGCACGGACGCTGGAGAAGGTGTTTGACCAGCAGCGCGCCATCCTCCTGAAACATACCGGCAAGAAGGGCGGAGAACTGCCACAGATTTTCGTTCCTTACAAGGAGACCCTCGACATCTACGATGCCGGCTTGCGCGTCCCCGATGACATCACGCTCGTATGGCCCGACGACAATTATGGCTATATGAAGCGGGTGAGCAACAGCAGCGAGCAGCGGCGTAGCGGCGGCAGTGGTGTCTACTATCACCTCTCTTATTTAGGTACGCCTCACGACAATCTGTGGTTAGCCACGACGCCTCCCATGCTGATGTACGAGGAATTGCTCAAGGCATACACCGCCGGTGCCGACCGCTATTGGCTGCTGAACGTTGGCGATATCAAACCTATGGAGATGGAGATGCAGCACTTCTTCGATATGGCCTACGACTTCCCGTCGTTCTCCTACGACAATGTGAACGGCTATCAGGCCCGCTGGTTGGCAAGTCTCTTCGGCGTGCCGTCTCTCACCACACAGTTCCAGTTCATCCTCGACCACTATTACCGCTTGGCCTGGGACCGTAAGCCCGAGTTCATGGGCTACGAGTATGAGTGGGACAGCGAGGAGTATAACCGGCTGCACGACACCGATTTCTCCTTTGAAACGGGAACGGCCCAGAAGCGCCTGTTGGACTACGAGCATATCTGCCGTGTCTACGATGGCGTCGAGCGCTCCCTGCGTCCCGAGCAGCGCCCGGCACTTTTCGAGCTGTTGGGCTATGCCGTGCGCTCCGCCTGCCAGATGAACCGCAAGTTCCTCTATGCCCAGGCCAACCACGAGACCGGCAGCAGTATCTATGCCGCCATGTCTCAGGATGCCAACGAGCAGATTGAACAGCTGCGCCAGCAGTATAACTCGCTGTTCGTCGGCAAATGGAACCAGATGATTTCAACCATACCTCCCGGCTATACTGCCAAATACCACCTGATGCCTGCCCTTGTCGATAAGCCCACCGATGCCTACCGTCTGCCCGACAGTCAGCTCCATCCGCAGTTACGCTGTAAGGTAGACCTTGCCAAGGTGGCATTGAAGTCACCTTTCCGTCTGCTCGAAGGCATTGGCACCGACTGGCAAGTCCTGCAGCTCGGCCAGCCTCTCGACTTCTCCACCAAGGGCAGTATCGACATTGCCCTCCCGTCGGCCTGTGCCGACTCCGTGTCGCTTTGCATCTCCGTGGTGCCCCTATGGCCGGTGGCCCGCGACTGCAGCAACCGGTTTGCCGTCAGTGTCGACCGCGGCCCGGCTGTCGTCTGTGAGAATCAGTTTCAGGAGTGGGGACCGAAGTGGAAACTGCAGGTCCTTGAAAACCGCAAGGAGTTTGTCCTGACTTTACCGCTCGACGCGTCACGGCGTGAGCATTTCATGACGCTCACCATCGTCGACCCAGGACAGATGATACAGAAGATAACCTACCAGTAAATTAAGAAACAATAACAAATAAGCCTTAAGATTATGAAGAAATTTCTTTTCGCAGCCTGTGCGTTCTTCGCTGTTTCTACAGCATCAGCACAAAACCCCTACCTGCCGTTGTGGGAACATCTGCCCGATGGCGAACCCCGTGTGTTTGAAGACCCCGACCAGCCGGGTAAGTTGCGTGCCTACATCATCGGTTCGCACGACGTGACGTATTCGGCCTATTGCGGTCCCGACATCCGTATGTGGTCAGCTCCCGTCGAGGACCTCAGCCAGTGGCGCGACGAAGGTCCCATCTTCTCGTGGTATGTCAATGGACAGTGGGACACGATGTTTGCCCCCGACCTCGTCGAGACCGTCGACCGTGCCACCGGCAAGAAGACCTACTGGCTCTATCCCCACAGCCGCGGCTGGCGACGCATCGCCATGGTCTGTAAGGGCGACCGCCCCAATGGTCCCTTCACACCGGTGAACCTCACCGAGGACGGCACGCAGTGCCTGCCCGGTTCGCTCATCGACTTCGACCCCTCGGTGTTCATCGAGAAGATTACCGACAAGAAGGACAAAGACTACAACATCGGCTACCGTGCCTACGTGTTCTACGGTTTCCAGCACTCTACTGCCTGTGAGCTCGACCAGAAGACGATGTACTCGCAGCGTCCCGGTACGGAGCTTATCGATCCGTTCATCCCTGCCAGCAGTCACGACGGACGTCTGCTCGACAAGGCCGGCTCTGAGTACAAGGCACTCTACAAGGGCCAGAACCCGCTCGACTTCAACTTCTTCGAGGCTTCCAGCATCCGTCAGGTGGGCAACAAGTACGTCATGGTGTTCTCTGGCTACTCCGGCAAGGAGTATGGTCTGGGCAACACCAACTCCGCCCTGCGCTATGCCTTCGGCGACACGCCCCTCGGCCCTTGGCGTTCAGGTGGCGTGCTGGTCGACTCGCGTGGCGTGGTGACTGGCGAGGACGGCGGCAAGCTCATCACAACCAATGGCGGCCATAACACGCACGGTTCGCTGCAGGAGATTAACGGCCAGTGGTACGTGTTCTACCACCGTCCGCCCCGTGGTTTCGGCAATGCCCGTCAGGCTATGGTGGCTCCCGTGAAAATTACGTGGGACAAGAAGCCTGTGGCCAAAGGTGGTAAGGTGACCATCACCGGCTACGACCCCTTTGCCAAGGACAACGTGTGGATGGCTAAGGCTTCCGACGGCAACACCTATACTGGCGCCGAGGTCACCAGCGAGGGTTTCCAGATTTTCGGTCTGCCGCCCTACGCCTATTATTCTGCCGGACTGGCCTGCTTCATGTATGGCCCAGGCAGCAACCAGTGGATGCAGGACAACCACGACGTGTGGAACAACTCCATGGACCTGGCAGGCATTCAGAACGGCGGCATCGTCGGCTTCAAGTACTTCGGCTTCGGCGGTCTGGCTAAGGACACCAAGGGCTGCAAGGCTTTCGTGGGTGCTAAGAAGGGCGACAACACCACGCTCGGTCTCTATCTGACACCCGGCGGCAAGGGTGCCTTCAAGATTCATATCAAGCTCGACGACCCCTGGAAGGGTCAGGAAATCGGTGTCATCGATGTTGCCGCTGACGCCGTCAGACAGGCAAGGATGTTCTATGCTCCCGTTCCCGCCGTCGAGGGTCTCACGGGCAAGCACGCTATCTATCTCGTGGCCGAAGGTCCCGAGGTGCGTCAGCCCGAACAGCCGCAGCGCGGTCAGGCAGGCCGTCGTCCGCAGCAGCCCCAGCGTCCGCAGGGCTTGTTCGACCTCCACGGCATCAGTTTCACGAAGGGTGCCGACAGCAAGGCTCCCGTTGTGCCGCAGGTCACCATCACCGCCGACGGCAAGAAGCTCAACATTCCCGATACGCCCATCCGCTCATCTAACCAGAATGGTCTGATGGATGCCACGACCTATCAGGTCTACGGTCCGCTCAGTGCCGGCACGAAGCTGAAGGCTACGTCCGACGTCAGCGACGTCCGCTTCTCTGTCAGTCCCGTCGTCGAGGGTCGCGCCACGGTGACGGCAACCTATAAGGGCAAGACCAAGACCTTCCGTATCAACTAACCAGTGCTTATGAAACGATTACTGCTATTGCTGGCGCTCAGCCCCGTCTTCGGCGGTTTTGCTGCCGAGAAGGCACCCTATCAGAATCCCGCCCTGTCGGCCCGTGAGCGTGCCATTGACCTCTGCTCGCGCCTGACGCTCGACGAGAAGGCGCAGCTGATGCTCGACGAGAGTCCCGCCATACCGCGCTTAGGCATCAAGAAGTTCTTCTGGTGGAGCGAGGCTCTGCATGGGGCGGCCAATATGGACAACGTCACCGTCTTCCCCGAACCCGTGGCCATGGCTGCATCGTGGAACCCCGACTTGTTATATAAGGTGTTCGACGTGGCCAGCACGGAGTTCCGTGCCCAGTACAACCAGCGTATGCTCAATGGCGGCGAGGACCAGAAGTTCCACAGCCTCTCCGTCTGGACGCCGAATGTCAATATCTTCCGCGACCCGCGATGGGGTAGGGGACAGGAGACCTACGGTGAAGACCCCTACCTGACCTCGGTCATGGGTGTGCAGGTGGTGCGCGGTCTGCAGGGTCCCGAGACGTCGAAGTACCGTAAGCTGTGGGCCTGTGCCAAGCACTATGCCGTACACAGCGGTCCGGAGTACACCCGCCACACGGCCAACCTCACCGACGTGTCGCCCCGCGATATGTGGGAGACCTATATGCCGGCCTTCAAGACGCTGGTGCAGGATGCCAAGGTGCGCGAGGTGATGTGTGCCTACCAGCGGTTGGACGACGACCCCTGCTGTGGTTCACAGCGCCTGTTGCAGCAGATTCTTCGCGACGAGTGGGGATTCCAGTACCTGGTGGTCAGCGACTGCGGTGCCGTCTCCGACTTCTATGAGTCTCACAAGTCGTCATCGTCGCCCGTCCACGCCTCGGCCAAGGCCACTATTGCCGGCACTGATGTGGAGTGCGGCTATGGCTACGCCTACCGTAGCATCCCGGAGGCTGTGCGTCGAGGCTTCATCACCGAGGCCGAAGTCGACAAGCACGTCATCCGTCTGCTCGAAGGCCGCTTCGACCTGGGCGAGATGGACGACCCATCGCTGGTGGAGTGGTCACGCATCCCCTATTCGGCCATGTCTACCAAAGCCTCTGCCCAGCTGTCGCTCAATATGGCGCGTCAGACCATCGTCCTGCTGCAGAACAAGAACGACGTGCTGCCCCTGAAGAAGGGTGCTGAGAAGATTGCCGTCATCGGACCCAATGCCGACAATGCCCCGATGATGTGGGGCAACTACAACGGTATGCCTAACCACACCGTCACCATTCTCGACGGCATCCGTGCCAAGCAGAAGAAACTGTTCTGTGCCCCCGGCTGCGACCTCACCTACGACCGCGTCATGGACTGTCTCATGGCGTCGCAGTGCAGCTTCGGCGGCAAGAAGGGCCTGAAGGGCACCTTCTGGAACAACCGCGAGATGGAGGGCAAGCCCGTCACCACGCAGTACTACACCACACCCCTGGCCGTGACGACTGCCGGTATGCACAACTTCGCCCCCGGCGTCAACCTCGAAGCCTTCTCGGCCAAGTACGAGACCGTCTTCACACCGAAGGAGGCCGGCGAATACGTGGTCAACGTGGAGGGCTGCGGTCATTTCGAACTCTACATCGACGGCGAGCAGAAGTTCCGCCACCACACCTGGCGCACGACGCCCAACCGCGTGGCCATCCAGGCCGAGAAGGGCAAGAGCTACAACATCGAGGTGCGCTTCTCGCATATCCATACCTACAACGCCAACCTGAAGATTAACGTGGCCAAGGAACAGCCCATCGACTACCAGACCGTCATCCGTCAGCTGAAGGGTATCGACAAGGTGGTCTTCGTCGGTGGCATATCGCCAGCCCTTGAGGGCGAGGAGATGCCCGTCGACATCGAGGGCTTCCGGGGTGGCGACCGCACGAGCATCGAACTGCCGCGTGTGCAGCGCGACTTCCTCCGTGCCCTGAAGGAGGCTGGCAAGACCGTCATCTTCGTCAACTGCTCCGGCTCGTGCATCGCCCTGCAGCCCGAGACAGAGACCTGCGACGCCATCGTTCAGGCATGGTATGCCGGACAGGAGGGCGGAACGGCCATTGCCGACGTGCTCTTCGGCGACTACAACCCCGGCGGCAAACTGGCGGTGACGTTCTATAAGAACGATGCCCAGTTGCCCGGCTATGAGGACTACTCGATGAAGGGTCGCACCTATCGCTACTTCAACGACGCTCTCTTCCCCTTCGGCTATGGCCTGAGCTACACGACCTTCCGCGTCGACGGCGGCTCATGGCAGGCTGCTGCTGATGGCGGCACCCTGACGGTGAACGTCAGCAATACGGGGCGTCGCGACGGTTCGGAGGTGGTGCAACTCTACATCCGCAACCTGCAGGACCCCGACGGCCCCATGAAGTCGCTGCGCGCCTTCAAACGGGTTGACGTGAAGGCCGGACAGACCGCTACCGTGGCCCTGAAGCTCGACAAAAAGAGCTTCGAGTTCTGGGATGTTGAGACGAACACCATGCGCACGAAGGCCGGACAGTATGAACTGTTTTATGGCAACAGTTCGCGCGACGCCGACCTGCAGAAAACGACCGTGACTATTCAATAATCAACTAACCCGCAACCCAATGAAGAAAATACTGCTATTCATCGCTGTACTGATACAGCTCTCGGCCGTCCAGGCTGCCGACCGCTTCGTCACGTTCAAGCCTGTTGCCGACGCGCTGCCGCTGGCCACTGCCACCGTCAGCTTCAGCGACCAGGACTATGAGGCGGTCAAGATTGCCGTCGCCAACTTGCAGGCCGACTTCCAGCGTGTGGGACTCAGCCTCACGGCAGGCACGTCAGCCGAAGGAACCAGCATCCTTGTAGGCACCCTCGGCAAGAACCCCGCCATAGACCGCCTGAAACTGAAGGACCTGAAGGGCAAGCGCGAGAAGTTTATCATCACCAATGTCGGCAACCAGATTGTCATTGCCGGCAGCGACCGCCGAGGCACCGTCTACGGCATCTACGAACTGAGCAGCCAGTTGGGCGTTTCGCCCTGGTACTGGTGGGCTGATGCCCCCGTCACCAAGCGCGAGAATGCTTGGTTCATGAAGGGCACCTACACCGACGGCGAACCGGCTGTCGACTTCCGTGGCCTCTTCCTCAACGACGAGGCACCCTGTCTGACGTCGTGGGTGAAGAACACCTTTGGTACAGGCTATGGCGACCACCGCTTCTACGAGAAGGTCTTCGAGCTCATCCTGCGCTTGAAGGGTAACATGCTTTGGCCGGCCATGTGGAGCTGGGCGTTCTATGCCGACGACCCCGAGAACGGCAAGACCGCCGACCGCATGGGCGTCATCATGGGCACCAGCCACCACGAGCCGATGGCGCGCAACCACCAGGAGTATGCCCGCCGCCGCAAGGAGTGGGGAGCCTGGAACTACAGGACGAACAAGGAGAACCTCGACCGGTTCTTCCGCGAGGGTATCGAGCGCATGAAGGATACTGAGGACATGGTGACCATCGGTATGCGTGGCGACGGCGATGAGGCGATGAGCGACAAGACCGATGTCGACCTGATGAGGAGCATCGTCGACAACCAGCGCCGCATCATCAAGGAGGTGACGGGGCGCCCGGCTAACAAGACGACACAGGTGTGGGCGCTCTATAAGGAGGTGCAGGACTACTACGACGCCGGCTTCCGCGTGCCCGACGATGTCATCATGCTCGTCTGCGACGACAACTGGGGCAACATCCGCCGCGTGCCTGTCACACCGCAGGAGAAGAAGCACCCCGGCGGCTGGGGCATCTACTACCACGTCGACTACGTGGGCGCTCCCCGCAACACGAAGTGGATAAACGTCACGCAGACGCAGCAGATGTTCGAGCAGCTGTCGCTGGCCTACGACCACGGCATACAGCGCATGTGGATCCTGAATGTCGGCGACCTCAAGCCGATGGAGTACCCCATACAGCTGTTTATGGACATGGCATGGAATCCGAAGACGTTCACAATGCAGGACGTCACACGCCATACCACCCTCTTCTTCCGCCGCACCCTGGGCTGCAAGCAGGCTAAAGAGGTGGCCGACATCTACAACCGCAACTGCCAGTATATGGGGCGTGTCACGCCCGAGATGCTCGACGCCTCGACCTATAACGTCGAGACGGGAGAGTGGCGACAGGTGGCCGACGACTATGCCCGTCTGGAGCGCCGTGCTCTGCGTCTCTACGACAGCATCCCTGCCGAAGGACGCGACTTCTACCGGCAGCTCGTCCTCTTCCCCGTGCAGGCTATGGCCAACCTCTACGATATGTACTATGCCCAGGCCATGCACCTGTATCTGGCCAAGGCTGGCAGTCCCGATGCCAACGAGTGGGCCGCCGAAGTCAGCCGCTGCTTCAAGCGCGACTCGCTGCTCTGTCTGCATTATAACAAGGTGATGAGTGGCGGCAAGTGGGATGGCTTCATGACGCAGAAGCACATCGGCTATCGCTCGTGGAACGACAACTTCCGCCACGATATGCTTCCCCGTACCACCACCGTCGCTGCCGACGCTCCTGCGGGCTACACCTTCGCAGCCTCTGCCGGCTACGTCTCCATCGAGGCCGAGCACTACTATAGTGCGCGGGCTTCGGCAGGCACCCAGTGGAGCGTCTATCCCTACTACGGCCGCACACGCAGTGCCGTGGCACTGACACCCTACACCCAGCCCGTCGGCGATGCTGCACTGACCTACCGCTTCACGCTGCCCGCCGGTGTCAAGAAGGCTACCGTACACGTCGTAACGAAGTCAACGCTCGACTTCCTCAATGTCGGCGGACATGAGTACACCGTCAGCCTCGACGGCAGCGAACCGCAGACCGTCAACATGAACAAGACGCTGGTCGACCGTCAGCCCTATATGTACTCCGACTTCTATCCCACTGTCGCCCGCCGCGTCATAGAGAAGAACGTCGACGTCAGCGTCGACAAGGACGGCGACCACGAGCTGACCATCCGCCCCCGTCATCCCGGCATCGTCTTCGAGAAGATTGTCGTCGACTTCGGTGGCTACAAGCCTTCCTACCTCTGGATGGACGAGTCGCCCTACAAGCGGTGACTCCCTGAAACGTAGAACACAATACTCACAGCCGCCGGGCGTACCAGCCACGGACGCCCTGGCGGGCACCGTACTCGAAGTGGGCGGCCTTCAGGGCCTTCACCAGCCGCGACATGTTGGGACGGTCGCTGCCCTTGACACACTGCTGCAGGTCGGCGAGGATGTCGACGGCACGCATGAAGTTCTGCTGCGAGCGCGGTGCGGGGACATAGTAGGTGCTGAGCAGGATGTCGGCCGTCGACAGGTTCTGGAACTGTTCGTTGTGACGCTGCATCAGCTGTTCCTCCTCGGACGTCATATAGTAGGGCTCGCCGTGCTCCAGCTCATAGAGGGCCTGGGCGTAGAGCTGCTGGTAGTTGAGGGGACTGACGGTGTCAATCTGCCCCGTCACCTCGACGCAGAGGTAGCGGCGGCTTCCCGTGGGGTCGTTCAGAGGCTGACGCTCGTTGGTGGTGGCGATGAACGAGGCCATGCGCTGTACCATCAGGTACTGCTCCGAACGCATGAGTCGCACCTGCACGTCGCGCTCGGTCAGGATGCGCTTGATCTTGGCCTGCTCGCGCTCGGTCTTGGCGTTATACTCGTCGATGTTCACCAGGGCCATACGCCCCAGCATGCGCTCCACCTGCTCGGCGTTGTCGAGTTTGATGTCGTCGATATAGTACTCACGCAGCGAGTGGGGCAGCAGCAGTTTGCAGAACGTAGACTTCCGGCAGCCCTGCTCTCCGACGAGCATCGGCACCACGCTGTTGGCATGGTCGCGGCTGCGGCCCAGCCAGGTGGCAACCATACCGAGAAACCAGCGGTGGAACAGCTGAGGCCACTCCGCATAGTGGCAGGGCACGCGGCGGGCCAGGTCGCCGATGTAGTCATGACGCTGGTCCCACGAGCCACAGCCGGCAAGGAACTCGTGCACGGGGTTGTACTTGGGCACGAGACTCGACTTGGCATACTGCTTGATGTCGATGGGCCACGCGGCACCGCAGTCGAGCATCTGCTCCTGACCGATACGGTTGATGTCGCGGTCGGTAAGCGGCTCCCATGGGTGGTAGTCGATGCCCCTGGGACGGAACTCCTCGCCACGCTTCATGACGTTAAAGCGCAGCTCGTAGCGGCGCTCGAAGAAGTCCCTGACCTTACGGGCAATACGCTCCTTCTCGCTCATCTGAGACCAGGGACGCCCCTCGGCGTTGTTCTGGTAGATGGTGCGGAAGATGCGGCGTACCTCGTCTACCGACAGGTGCCAGTGGCGGTAGAAACCCGTACGCTGGATGCATGACTCCTCGGGGAGTGCAGACTTGCGGCAGAGACGGGCCAGCTCCACCACCAGTGCCTCGGCGCTGGCAGGGTCAGCGGTGTCCAGGGTGACAGTCTCCTGAGCACGCGTCAGACAGGCGTAGAAGTCGGCACGCTCGCGCTCGATGTCGGCCCACAACGGCTCGCTGACAGTGTTGCCGTAGCGGTCGGTACGGGCCAAGGGATAGCGGGCTAACATCTCCACCGTACTGAGCACCGTCAGGGGCGCGGCACCAGCATTCAGGTAGACACGCGCGTCGTAGCTCAGCCGACAGCCCCGCTGCAGCGACTCCTCGACGAGCGGCACCTCGCAGCCGCACATGGCCTCAAGATAACGGGCGGCCTGCTGCTGCGCCAGACTCAGGAAACTGAGATAGGCAGTCGAGTCAGCAGGCAACAGTCCGTTTGCAGGCAGACAGCGCACTACCACTTTCAGGGTGCGACGGCTGACGCCTGTAAAGGCCATCACGGTCTGCGGCAGCTGCTCCACGCTGTGGCGCAGCAGAGCCGCCTGGGCGGAATCGGCAGGCAGGGCAATACTGAGTAGCATCAGGCCCGTAGGCTGACGCAGGCTGTCTACCCCCTGTCGGTCAAAGAGTCCGGAAAAGATGATGTAGGGCAGGCGGTCGCGGTGGCGCGTCAGCGCTATACGTTCCACCTCGGTCTGCCGCTTCTCGCTGCTGATGGCAGCTGCCAGGTTCTCCATGGTCATGGCGAGGGGCATTCCCCACCGTCCGTGCTTCGTCTTGATTCTCGTAACTTTCATTTCCATATCCTTACCGTTTTGTTGTTTTCGGCTGCAAAGGTAGCACATAATATGGAAAGCGGCAAGCAAACGGCAGGGGGTAGCGGAATCCTAAGATCACAAGCAGCTGATATGTAACGACTTACAGTGTCGCACCCAGCACACCCGAATCATAACGCTTTGGAAATCAACGCAGTTACGATGCTCGGCCGGTAGCACCAGTGGTCACACCTGATAGTAGCACCAGCGGTAACACCAGTTGGTAGTACCAGCGGCCGTGAAACATTTCTGTCACGGCCTCTCGTTTTTCTGAGAGGCCGTGAAATTTTCATGAGAGGCCGTGACGCTACCGACCCCTTCCGTGAAACATTCGGTACCAGCACGGTGCAACACCTGGTGCGACACTTGGTGCGACACTTGGTGCGACTTAGCCGCCAGAGAACGAATACTGAAAATCAAATAGTTAAGTGCCAGGTGTAAGAGGTGTGGGTATGCAACAGTGACAAGCTTCGCAACCTCTAACATTACATGTTCGCGCTTTGCCCGTCTGTCACCTCGCTCAATTTTACTGAACATAGGTGTGTCAATCTCTAATAGTGCCGCCAATTGTCGTTGCAGCACTCCTTGCTCGTCTCTGAGCTCTCTTATTTTCTTTCCAAATATCATATTTTTTCGTCTTATACTTCGACTAAATGAAACTTTAACTTCGACTAAAGCTTGACTCATCTTTTTTCCTTTGCAATCCCTGTTTATAGGGGTTTCACGAAATGGTGTGTTAGTGAAGTTCGACTAAACTTCGACTAAAAGTTCGACTAAACTATCGGAAAATGACTACTTTTTCGACTAGAAGTCTTCAACTAGTCATTTTCTAGTCGTTATTATAGCCATTTAGTCGTTATTAGCATTTGGCCATATTTTTAATTCTTGGCTATAATTTGGCCATAAGTTTAGCTTTTATAGCCATTTTCAAACCAAGTACGGCCATTGACCTGAATCATATTCTCATTTTTCATTTCTTCCAATATGTGTCGAAGCAACCTGCGCTTTTGTTCCATAGACTTCGTTGAAGGAAGAACGTCTTTTATGTATTCAAGGATTGCATCAAGTTTTGTTCCTTCCTCTCCAGCATTTTGGATGAACTGTAAAGCCATCTGTTTTGACTCACGGCAAGGTTCATAGGGTAAGTTAAGTATACTTTTTTATATTCGACTAACAGGTTTACATAACTTTTTTATCAAGATTCTTTGGCGAATTAGAAATTATTCGTAACTTTGCACTCGAGCACTGGAGTAAGACCTCAACAGGTATGCCAGTAGGACATCGTGGAAAAAATATAGAAGCGTTATGCGCGTCTTGCGTTCTGAAACCTGAGAAATTTCAAAATGTGGCAAGAGTACATGATAGCTTCCATGCGTTAGCGTGGATGTTGTCACTATCTCTCACATTGGGTTTTCTCAGGACCTCAGAACAGGGAAGTGGATACAGTTCCACGCTTCTCACGTTAACATAGAGGTCTTCTTAGGGACTGAGAGGGCATATTTTTGTTTAACTAAGATAAGACTATGGACTTTAAAGATTCTATTTTTCAATTAGCTGAGAGAGTGACAGCACTGAAAGAATCCATTCAGACAGAAGAGGCTACAAAGAATGCATTTATTATGCCTTTCATTCAGATACTTGGATATGATGTTTTTAATCCTTTGGAAGTGATACCAGAGATGGATTGCGACATTGCCAAGAAGAAGGGGGAAAAGATTGACTATGCCATCATGAAGGATGGTACACCAATCATGCTGATTGAATGCAAGCATTGGAAACAAGACTTGAATCTGCACGATAATCAATTAAAGCGATATTATGTTGCATCTAAAGCAAAATTCGGTGTATTAACGAATGGCATAATCTACAGATTCTATGCTGACTTGATTAAGGAGAATATCATGGATGATGTTCCATTCCTTGAAATAAATCTTGAGAAAATCAGAGAAACGCAAATCGAGGAGGTAAAGAAGTTCTGCAAAGAGAATTTTGATTTGGATAATATCTTGAGTAGTGCCAATGAACTGAAATATATGTCGGAGGTCAAAAAAGTCATTCGCTCAGAATTTGATGAGCCATCAGCAGAACTCGTCAAATTGTTGACAAAACGAGTCTATGAGGGCATTGTCACGCAAAAGGTGTTAGACCAGTTCACAGATATCGTGATGCGTGCATTGAAGAGTCATATTAACGATGTGATGAGCGAGAAACTTGGCATTGCCATTAAAGCTACTGAAGCTGCTGGTGCTCCTATTCAATCGTCCTCTCCTGCAACAGAAACAAAGGAAGAGGACCCGACGAAGATGGACGACAAAGCATCTAAGATAAACACTACTGTTGAGGAGCTGGAAGGCTATTATGTTGTCAAGAGTATTGTTTGCGAAGTTATACCCTCCGAGCGTGTAACTTATCGAGATTCACAGTCATATTTTGCAATCTTTGCAGATGATAATAATCGCAAGCCCATTTGCAGGTTGCATTTCAACAACCTGAACAACAAACGTATCGGATTTGTCGATGAAAACAGGAATGAGCAAATGAAAACTATCGAAAAACTTGATGACATCTATAATTACAAGAAACAATTGATAGAGGCTGCACAACGATATGTTTAAATGCACTGGGTTTACGCTATGGCAGTTGATAACAATGACTGAGTCATTAATAAGCGGAATCAATAGGAAAGAGAAAAGATGAAAGATAAAATAGGCAGTATCGCTAATTAATAAAAAAGGAAGAATTATGAAAAAAGTATTAGTGTTATTTTTAATGCTGACGGTTTCGTTGGTATCTACCGCACAAAATTCTGATGTTTATGAGAAAAAAGAAATCATAACTGCCGACAGCGTGAAAGCTGGTACGCTATATGTGCGAACTCTAGAGGCCTTGAGTGACTGGGCTGGTAGCCAGAAACGCAGCAAAGCCAATGTTGATGTTCAAGACAAAGACGAGGGGTTAGTTGTTTATAAAGGAAAACTATATCTTGGATTCGTCAAACAGAATATGCTCTATGGTTGGGATGCGTTTGCAGATTTCACGTTGAAAGTTAGATGCAAAAACGGCAAAGCACAGATTACTATGACAATTCCGAGTCTGACTTATCATTGGTCAGCAGAAAATTCTGCAGACACAACAGTTCCTATTTGTGAAGTCTACCCACAGTTCTGCTATAAAGGAGAGAAATCTATCAAGAAGACTTCGTTGGCGCTGACACCGACTATTCCTAAATGCGTTGCAGAGGTAATTAATAATATAGGTGAACGGATAGCAAAAGGAAACGAAGACGATTTCTAACAGAAGGGACTTGGATACAGGTCCTTTATGTCGAAATACATTAAGTAATATTAAAAGAAGAACGATGCAGGCGGCTACAGCTTCTCAACGTCCTCTGGAGCAAGGCCGGTAATGTCGGCTATGTCGGCTACAGGATAACCTTTGGCCTTCATCTTCCGGGCATTCTCCCGCTTGGTTTGTTCTATACCCTCGGTGCGACCTTCAACAAGACCCTCAGCACGACCCTCGGCGCGGCCTTCAACAAGACCCTCGGCACGACCCTCGGCGCGGCCCTTATCCGCTGCTGTCTTCATCGTGCTGTAGTAGTCCCAATAGTTCTTGATGCTCTCAGCATACTCACGACGCTCCTCAGGCGTGTACTTGGCTATCTCTGCCTGCTCAAAGAGACGGTCGAAGATGCGGTCCTGCAAAGCCTTGGGGCGCTCCATCAGACGGGCAAGGTTGCGCAACACGAACATCCACTTGTCAGACATCGTCACCAGCTCGTCCTCGGTCTTGTTAAACTTCGGCATCTCCAGATAGAGCAGCGTCAGCTTGTCGTAGAACACATGGTTGTCGTCGACGTCTTTCAACTTGATCTCATGCCGGTAGCTGTCGGCGGGATATTCATTGTCGGGGAAGGTAAAGTTCAGCACGCCTACAGTATAGACGTCGTCAAGATGGTAGTCCCAGTCCTTACCCTTCGGAGCCTGCTCACGTATGGCGAACGTAGAGTAATACAGGCTGCGGTCCTTGAAGTACGCCTGCTCGGCCTTCTGCATCTCGACAATGAAGCGGCTGCCGTCGGCGGCAGAGCAGTAAACGTCGAAGATGGCACGGCGGTCGCCATAGCCGTCGCCAAGATGCTCGCTGTTCAGATACTGAACGTCGGTAATCTCGGCCTTCGTCTCACAAAAAAGGGAATTGAGGAAACTGATGAGCAAGTCCTTGTTCATCTCGGTGCCGAAAAGCTTCTTGAACCCAAAGTCTGTATAAGGGTTAATGTATCTCTCCCTAATATCTACTGGCATAGCGTTACGTATTATCGCGGCAAAGATACAAAGAAAAAACGTATCGGCCAAAGAAAAAGACGGAAAATAGACAGAAACTTATTTTTTATTTCGGGGAAAACAATTAGTGCAACACAGGAAACAGATACTTGTTCCGAAAAAAAAATACCATGATCTTTCGCTGTTATCATTTTTCTTTGTATCTTTGCAAATGCAAACCGTCTGTTGTGACTTTTCTGTTACACAGTACTACACTTACCTCATGTGATGCAAGGACAATAATAAC